>ENA-OUQC01000011-OUQC01000011.1-human-gut-metagenome-genome-assembly--contig:-NODE-11-length-229639-cov-61.673462_pt1 | contig 229639 bp, 174 predicted proteins | sample MGYA00237942_ERZ548815 | MGnify/ENA primary metagenome ERZ548815 (study PRJEB26490, sample SAMN05194722) | human gut metagenome | biome: terrestrial biome; feature: human-associated habitat...
GGTTCCTTTGCTAACAGTACAAACTCCGTCTTTCAACTAAATTGCGGAAGAACCACCTTTTTCAGGCAAATACACTTCTCAACACCCCATTCCGGAGACCGTTCAACCCTTAGCACACTGCTCTTGTCGTTCCTATTGCCACAACTAGCAATCAGAAGCAAAACCAACCCCAATATTGTACTGTAATATAAGTGATTCCTTTCCATATTACGACATGACTTTCTTCTCGCCAGAAGCCCCAGTTCCAAGTTGCGGGGAGAGCGAGCGCCCCTCTTTCCGCTTCGCGCACATCTCATTGTAGATCTCGCTCATGCGAGCATAAGACTCTTCAATGATGCTGATATATCTGGTAAGGCAATCCTTGAAGTGCCCGTACTTATCCTCGATAGCGGAAAGCTGAAAAACGATACCGTCCTCATCTTCTCCGCAGAACAGAACCTTACACATAATGAGCTCGTCAGACACCTGATGCGCAGCTTTGTGCATCAGATCCATATCCCAGTCATTGTGATCAAGACTGTAATGCCTCATCAGCACCATCATCGGAAACCGGCCCGAGTCGATGGCATATTGCTCGCCCCGCACCGTGAATATGATCCAACGATCGTCTGCATCGGGGACATATCCGTTGTAACGGATAGCCTCCATGGCAGTTTCCTTGTCCAATTGATGGGAATCGACATCATCGACGGCAACGGGAGCCTGCATATTCTCATGCTGCCCATCAAGCCACCTGTTGTCTCTTTCTTGCTGCTTATAATCCCGGCTCTTTACCACATACATGGCCAGCAGCACGGCTGCTACGATGGAAATAATTGCAATCTCCATAATCAATCAACAACTTTATAGGTTGTACCATAAACTGTTTCTGCCCGGACGGCATCCAGAATCTTGTTGAAGATTCTAGGAAACGGGCGGGATACTCTCTCGGCCATAGAACGAGGGATTTCTTTGTAGAACGCCTCCGCAATACCGCCAGTAATGCAGGCAAGCGTGTCGCTGTCTCCACCGAGGGAAACAGCTTTACGCATAGCATCTTCGAAGCCCGTTGAATCCAGAAACGCAATGATAGCCTGCGGAACGGTCCCCTGGCAACTGGAATCCCAATGGTAGATAGGATGCCAGTACTCGTAGGTCTTGTGAAGGTCGTAGCCGTATGTCTTCTCGATATAGTCGCGGATTTCATCCTTCGTCTTCCCATTTCTGGCCATCCAGATTGATGCAGAAGTAGCCTGGGCACCCTTGATTCCTTCAGGATGGTTGTGCGTGATGGCCGCCGAAATAGCGGCAACACGCTCAGTCTCTTCCAAGGTATCAAAGAACCAGCCCACAGCGCTTACTCGCATCGCGGAACCATTGCCATATGAGCCATAAGGATGGCGTCCCGTCTTTGACTCATAGGGCGCTGCACCATACTTGTCATCGTATGCATAAAGGTCTCGAGGGAAGAAAAGCCAGCGGTAGAATCCGGCGCCGTATCCGCCCATAGGGCAAGGACATTTCTCACCAAACATCACCATGATGTCCTCCAGCCCCTGGTAACTGTGTTCCTTGTCCTTTAGCAGCCAGTAAGCCACAGCCATTGTCATAATGCTGTCATCCGTGTAGGCGCTATTGCCCAGGAATAGCGTAAAGCTATAGTCTTTCGTGTTATGGAACTCATAGGCAGAACCTATGGTGTCCCCAATGATTGCTCCTAACATAGTTTTCGAATTATCCGTAAAGTTAATTAAAAACGGCTGGCCTGCCAACCACCTTTCACGCCAAATAGGAGGCAGGCCGTAGTTGCCGTTGTCAGTGTTTGATGATGAGCTTATTGTTTTGGTTGTCAATCGTGATAGCTCCAAAACGCTCCATAGCACTTTGTCCCAGAAGCAGCGGTGCCCTCTGGCTCTTAACTACCGAAGCGTCCACATTGTGGAGAACTGCGTCGCCAATCTTCACCTCACGGAGCGTGATTGTGGTTCCTTCGCTGATCTGTCCGTTGGCAATCTGGTAGTATGTCTTGCCCTTGATGTCCTTCTCGGAGAGGTATCCGTTCTTGAACATGAAGTCGGCTTCCACGGAAGAGATAGTGACATCGGATGCGCCGGTGTCAAAAACCATCTGGAGCGCAAGGCCGTTGATGTCGCATGGGATCTCGAAAGTGCCGCCCGGATTCCGCTTGACCGCAATCTCGGTTACTGTCTCCTCCTTCTCCGGCATCGACAGTTCGAACTGTTTCAGGTATTCGGTGTGCTTGGCCTCATATTCCTCCATCAGGGCCTTGAACTCCGGCAGGTCGCGCACGGCATCCAAATCGTCATCCAAGCGGATGTGCGAGAAACTGCGATAACCTTTCTCAAAGGACTTGCGGAGAGCATCGATGGACTCCTCCAGACGCCCCATACGGGAATAAAGGCACACCTGGTCATAATAATTTCCGTAGTTTCCTGGATCCTCCTCGATAATTTTGTTCATCCATTCTCTGCTTCATTATTTCTGCCAAGGAAGTACAAGGCATACTGACGGCAGCTGCCATTGTCAGCAATCGTATCCTTCTGGACCACCATCTCAAAATCTGCATCTGCCTCGGTCTTCTTGCCCTCCAAAAGGAGAAGTTCGCCACGCATCAGATACAGGTATGGATAGTCCTGAGTCATCTCAAGGCCCATATTGTAGTCCTCCATGGCCTTCTTTCGCTCGCCCTGCATCTCATAGGTCCAACCGCGTCTATAGTAGCAATAGCCCTCTTTCGGAGCATCCTCTACAGCAGCGTTGAAGTCAGCGATAGCCAAATCCAAATCACCGTTAAGCCTGTAGTAATCGCCACGGCGGACATACAGTTGCCAATCAGGGTCTTTCTCCATAGCCTTGGATATATCGGCGATGGCGAGCTCATTCAGCCCCAGTTCGCTGTAGCAATCAGATCTGTATACATTGATCTCGTCGTAGTGGCCGAATTCAGCCTCAAGAGCATCATAGGTCCTCACAGCCTCGGCATACTGATGAGAGGTCTCATAGAACTGGCAGAGGAATGCCATCCACTGGAACCGGTTTTCAGTTTTCTTGATGCGAGTCTTGATGCTTGCCTCAGCATAGTTGAGGCGCTTAAGCATAACCTTATCAATGGCTTCGATGTTGGCATCATCATTCTTATCGAGCCATTCCAGACCAGCGTCAATGGCTTTGGATGTCTCTCCCAACTTGTCGTAAGCCTGCATCTTGAAGTGGTAAATCTCCGAGTAGTCCGCATCGTACTTCTGGCACTTGTCCAGCATTTCAATGGCTTCCGAATACTGCTCACGCTCAATCATATTCCGGGCAAGTCCGGCCATAGCAGCCTGGTCCGCTTTGTCCTGCGCCAGCATCTTCCTGTAGATAGCATCCGCTCCGGCATAGTCTCCAAGGTCGTAGAGCGACTGGGCATAGTCAAATGATATGCTCTGCAGGTTCTCCTTATCGTCCTTCCGGGCCAATTCGCATGCCGTCTTGAAAGAGGCGGTAGCATTAACCTTGTCACCCATGTCCTCGTATATGTACGCTTTCCACCAATGCAGAGTGGAATTCCGTACTTCGGTCTTCTTGGGCTTGTTCACCTTAAGGGCATGGTTGATGTCCTGCGATGCCTGGCCGAACTCATTCTTCCGGCGAAGCAGTCGGACGCGCAGAAGAGGCGCCTCTACATTGTCCGGAGTCTCCCGGAGCTGCTTGTTTACAAGTTCGAGGCCTTTTGCCTCATCGTTCTCCTCCTGAAGGACCTCGTAGGCCTTCTTGAGGTTGTAATCGTTGTCAGTTTTGTTCTTCTGGGCGTAGGCATTGACGCTCAGAACGGTCAGCAGGGTAACAGTAAGAAGGGTAACAATTTTTTTCATATGCGTGAAAGGGTTATCAAATGTATAATTCTATCCAAAGATTGCCATAAAGAGCTCTAAGATTACGAAGATGCCAAGTCCCCAGAGAAAAAGTTTCAACAGTATATGACCACATCCGATTGCGCCATAAACGGCACCTGTGGCTGCTCCTTCTTTCCGGGAACCGTCTTCGCTCCCGATGAATCCGATTATTCCGCCTATTGCGGCGACAACCAAAATGATAATTAACCAAGTAGGCATTGCATGAAAGATTTAAATGAGTAGATTCTACGCAAAGAAAGTAAATATTTTTCTAACAACCAAACTTTTTGAGTAAATTTTACACAATAAGGATTTATACTATATTTGCAGAAAAATGTAACTTTGTTATGCCTTTCGAAAAGAATAATTACCTTTGCGTAATTGAAACACAAATAATGGCAAAGAAAGGTCAGTACACTTATGAATATCCGCATCCGGCAGTGACTGCGGACAGTGTCGTATTTGGATATGACGGTAAGGAGTTAAAGGTACTCCTCATCAAGCGCGGTGCCGAGAAAGAAGCCAGTACAACCGCATATGTAGGCGAATGGGCTCTTCCTGGCGGTTTCCTGGACGTTGAGAAAGATAAAACTGTTGCCCACACTGCTGCCAGGGAACTGAAAGAAGAAACCGGTCTTAAGCTTTCGGTCAAGGAGTTCAAGGAAGTCGGTACTTTCAGCGACATCAAGAGAGATCCTCGCGAACGTGTCATCACGGTGGCGCATTACGCACTAGTAAAGTTGGCCGAGGTTCAGGCTGATACGGATGCGGACAAGACCGAGTGGTTTGTCCTGTCGGATGTTCCGTCACTCGCTTTTGATCACGACAAGATACTGCGCGATGCATTCTATCGCCTGAAGCAGGACATTCATTTTCAGCCCGTTGGCTTTGAACTCCTTCCTGAGGTTTTCACGCTGCCTCAGCTGCAAAACCTATACGAGTCAATCCTTGAAGTGAAGTTTGACCGCCGGAACTTTGCCAACAAAATGAAGCACTTTGGGATGCTTTCCGAAATAAAGGATGATACGCCCCGTCACGGGACACGTACCCCCATCAAATACCGCTTCGATAAGGAAAACTACGAACGCTTGAAGGCAAAGGGTTTCCAACTTGAATTTTAAGATGCAAAAAGGGATCACATACGATGTCTTTATCAGTTACCGCCGCCAGGGCGGTGCCGTTAAAGCTGAACTCACAAAAGACGAGCTGGCCAAGCGCGGCTTTCGTGACTCCCGTATGTTCCTTGACACCAGAAGCCTCACTTCCGGAAATTACCTCAAAACCATTCTTGATGCGATAGAGGGCTCCCGTAATATAGTCGTTATCGTCACCAAAGACTGTTTCAAGAACCTGCCGACGGATAGCACCTGGATTAGGGAAATTGAATACGCCATCGAGCTCCACAAGAACATAGTCCCCATCTATTTCGATGGCATCACCGAATTGAAGGCGGACGAGATACCTTCCTGCATTCAGCGCCTCGCGTTTGAAAACGCTGTGCAGTATGTTCACCTATACGCAGATGCCAGCTTTGACCGTCTTGCGTCACGCTTATCCAAGGAGCCCATTGCTCTCCCCAAGTGGAGCAAATGGCTCATTGGTGCCGTTGCTGCCGGCGGCTTGGCCGCAGGTGGCTATACGGCCATTGACAACGCTGCCGGTCTGAAGCCCGGCGAAGTCTATGTTGTCAACTCCTCCACTTCAAGGAGCTATCATATTGACCGGAACTGCGCAACCTTGAAGAACGCCAAACATCGCATCAAGAAAGTTCCAGAGGAGGAGGCAATCCGAGACGGGAAGAAGCCTTGTAAGAAATGCTCTAACGAATAACGGCCATCCTTTTGTAAGGTTGGCCGCTATTCGTTTTTTAGCTTTGGTTGTTGATAAAAGTCGAGGGGTTCTCTTCGGCTTTCTTAAGTTCTTCTTCTCTCCATTGCTTTATCGCAACTTCAAGAACTTCAGACTGAATATCCGCTATCTTCGCGAGCAGTGCTTTGTTGTTCTTAATCTCAATTAGCTCTTTCTCTTGATTTGTCTTCGTGGAGATGGAGATGGCTGCATTGAGTTCATTGGTCGTTTCAGCAACTACCTGGTCTGCGTAGGCTTTCTTCTTGATGGCCTCGGCGCGTAACAAATCATCATATGGACCAGCGGCCACCATCATCTTGAAGAAAGTAGGAGCAATCTCAATAATGATGAACATCAGCATAATGAAGAGAGACACCAGACGTACTGACTCATTCTCCTTCTTAATGTTTGAGAAAGCCTCATAACGCACACAGAAGCCCTTCTTCTCACCCATAGTTTGCAATTTATCCGACTTCTGTTCAATTACATCGGACGCATTCTGGGTACTCTGCTGCAAGTACTTTACACGATCCATGCTGAGCCTATCCCAATCATCCAAAGCATTCTGACAGTCATTCTTTCGCTGATTCTTAGCTCTCCAGACAGGACCTTTGCCGACTTTTCCTGATAAAGCAAGCCCGGCTTCTTCATCAGCAAGCTCATTCGAGGCCTCGCTAAGAGCTTCAGTAAGTTGTCTTCGCTGAGTGAGCAGATCCTGTAATTCAGCATTATCTCTCTGAAGGCGTTCAATGGTTGTCTTGTCTTCATTAATGACGCTTGTCGTTCTCGCTTCGTTATCTCTTTCTATCTGAAAGTTGATTCTATCCTCAAATATTTTGAGTTCAAGAGGCGTTGAGATTACAATACCCAGAAAGATAGCGATAATAATACGAGGCAGACCCGCAAGCAATTCATAGCCGCTGATGGTGTGCTTGCCATCAGAGTACATAGTATTGACTATGAATCTATCAAGATTGAAGATTAAGAGCCCCCAGAATATACCAAAAGCAATCGCTAGGTGGGTACTACTGAAAATAGTAAAGAAAGCATAGCCGCCAGAGAGCGCTGCCATCAAACCTGTAAAGAGGATAAGACCTCCCTGTCCTGCATATTTCGCATAGTCCGTCGGGCACTGACGTATCTGTTTTTTGTTGACGCCGGCGCATAGCCATAAGAATTCGTTAAGAAGGCCACCCCATTTTATGGTTTCCTGGCCATTTGTTGAAGACTCTTTCATCTATCAGATTTCGTTATATAATTTACAAGTTTGGTTATGCCCTGATTGGTTACCTTAAACAGGTTACCCATCATTGCGGTTGCTTTATCCGAAAACTCCATAAAGCCCTTTGCTACCTCTATTTTTGAAGATGCCACAGTGGTTCTCCCAACAATATGGTTCGAAGAAACGCTAGGACTTGCTTGAGGCGGAGTAATAGTAACCTTGGACACTAAAGGTTTGATGTCTAGCCGTGAAGGACGAATAGTTAAATTGCTTTTATACTCGGCTTCGAATTTGGGAACACGCAACCCCTTTATAGAAGGGAAAGGAAGCGCCCGGACTGTAAACTTCTTGGTAAACTCTTTGAAATGGTCCTTGGCTCGAATCTCAAATACTTTGTCCGCACTAATCTCAACTTCCATCGACCCCACTTCCGGCTGCTTCCCGTATCCGACAATCTCCACGGACACCATATCTGAACAGTCCCAGGACATGTTGATGGGGACCGAACGGAAGGTATACTCCCGTTCGGCTTGGAAGAAATTGATTTTCCCTCTGTTATAGGCCTTGACTTGAACAGTCTCCTCTTTTGTACTTCCAAATTCGGAGGTAAGCAGGAAAGTGAAGTCCGTCGTTGCGGTAGGGTTAACAGTAACACTTCCGGAAAGGTCAACATCGCCTACGCCGTTAAGGCTCACTTTAGCGGCTCCGGAAGAAATCCATTTAATAGTACATTCCTCTCCTGTTGCGACAAAAGCAGGCGCCGTGATCTTTATCGACATTAGATACGATTCGATTGGTTTCAAATCGTTAATATCCTTAGCCACAAGATACTCCTTCAGGATCGTCAGGCATTGGTCTATCTCAGGATTCTTCAACGCAGTCAACTCTCCGTAAACCTTCGAAGACTCAAATGAGTAGAAGTCAGAAGCAGAGAAAAGGAGCCTCTCCGAATCTTCCACGTTATATGATGTGACGAAGTCGGGCTTTTCAGAAATCCCTAAAAGACTGGTATAGATTACCAGTTCAGAGAAATAGTCAAGCTTCTCGGAAGAGAAACGATTCTTATTCCGCGCAGGGTGTTGATAATCAATTAGTCCTGTGGTAATATCTGGAAACTCATTGCCCATGGCAGGAACACACATGGAGTCATAATCGACCAGGTAAAGTTGGCCGGTCTCAGACACCAGAATATTACCGTGTTGCAAGTCCCCGTGGGCTATCTTTTCCCCATGGAGACTCGTTATCATCTTTATAAAGGATTGGGCAAGATCCTTTATTTTCCCTTTCTCTTGATAATGGGCACAGATGTAGTTCTTAAGGTTTTTTCCATCCACCCATTTCATTTTAGTGATGGGCAGGGACTCTCCTTTAACCAAAAGGCCTTTTTCAGCATACTCAAATGAGCAAAAGAACGGCAATTGGGCATCGTGTATAGCGTCGCTTATCAACGAGTAACGCTTTTTGGAATCCTCGACGGGAACATGCCAGCAACGGAATGCCCATTTTTCGCCGTTGACGATACACGGAATAACAACAGTATATCCACCCGTATACGAAAGCAGACGTCCTCTTGAATCCTTCAAAAACTGAGCGTCCTTGAAGAACTCATCTTGGATGAGGGCCTTGCTTTGTATGCTGGCCTTTATGTCCGAAATGTATATCATAAAGGTTACCAGCGCTTAGAGATGGAATCAGCCGCACTTTTGAAATCCTCAGAAGTCTGAACTTTCTTGCGGTATCCATTGTCTTCCCATTTCTTGGAAAGATCCTTCAAAAGTTCTTCCTTGGGGTCGACAACAGACTGCTCCAATGGTTTAAGTTCGGTGATTGTGTCCTTCCGTAGGAATTCCCTAATCCGGTCAGACAAAAGCTTAAGTTCAGGATCGCTATCCAGTTTCGTGAAGATGGCGGAAGTCCCCTTAGAAGAAATGTCCTCCGAGGAGAATAGCATTGTTTCCGTGTCCTCAAGGTTCAACTCTCTCCAAAGGCCAGGATGCTTGGCAAGAGCAAGAATACTTGTGTAAATCACAAGCTCCGAGAAGTAATCGATAGTCTCATTGAGAGAGCGATTCTTCCACCTTGCCGGATGCTGATACCCAGCCAACCCCTTAATGTCATCTGTGAAACCATCCAGCGCTGGTGCGTACATGGAATCATAATCAACTAAGACCAGACTCCCATCATCTCTTACCATGATGTTACCATGCTGCAGGTCACCATGTGCAAGATGATGCTTGTGAAGGTCGGAAACCATATCTTTGAACCTGTCGGCCAGTTTTCTCAGAGCAGAAGAATCGTTAATATGATCCGAGATATAGCCTTTTAGGGTTTTAGCATTAACCCAATCCATGACAACAATTGCCTGTGACCCCTGGGCGGTCATGAGCCCGTCAGGGATATAATCAAAACCTAAGAAATATGGCAATTGCGAAGCGTGGATGGCTTCAGATATGAGTTTGGTACGTCTCTGAATATCGGCGATGTTGACATGCCAACACCGTACCGCATACTTCTTGCTTGCAGTTTCGAAGGGGAAAACCACACAGAAACCGCCAGAATACTTAATTTGTCGCCCATTCTTCTTCACAGGGCTCCCGCCGGCAAGCATGCTGGCTTTCACCATCTGCGGAGTGTTGATGGAAGCAGAATATTCAGAGATAGTCGATACTGGCATATTACTACTTTTTGAAGAAATCAGAAATGGCTTCTATGAGATCATCACATAGGTTTGAGATTCTCTTATAGATTCTCTTATCAAGGCCACCTCTCTTTGACATATACTTTTTAACTGACTCTTTAATAGCAGTTTCCAGATGCTTCTTAAATTTAGGGTCTTTAAATTGAGAAAGCAGAATTTGGATTACGTTTTGATCTGGTTGTTCCTTCTGTACACTACTATTGTCTGGGGTGGGCGTAGTGGATGTACCTTCTACTTCCTTGGAATCGAAAGACTCTTCTTGTGGAGTTTTCTCATTGGCGATTAGTTCCTCTATATCGTCAATGCAACCTTCAATCAAATTCAGATCTTCAGATTTATCTTGCTTGATGATTACAAGTGTACTATCGTCATTGTGCATGCCCTGTTCACGCCACTCAGCAACAACGGCTTCAAACTCCGCGTGAGAGTTTATTCCAACAAGACGATTTACAAGGACGGACTCCTTAGCGGTCCCTCTGTTTTTGAGCAAATAATCGGAAAATGGATCTGAGACAAGGAGTATTACATCACCCTGTAAAAGTTTGCCGGATTCCGATTTAAGGACACCTTTGCCGGTCTTTTTGGGATTACTGTCGTAATAGTCAGGATAATTGCCAAAAGCCACGACATCCTCAGATGTGAGGAGTTGTTCTATATGATTGTCGCGAACAAGGATAAAGCAACTATCCCCAAGCACATCGCAAAACCATTCATCATTAACAAACCGAACCCCGAGAATGGTGGCTCCTGCAGATAATCCTCTTGCAATCGAGCCCTTGGCACGCCAGGGATTTCTTCCTGCCTGCTCCTCTTCCTCAAGATAACGAGATACTCTTGCGTCCCAACTTGGAGACAATTCCCTGACGGACTCCAGGTTAGGAACCCAATCGGCGGTTTCCGTGTATTTGTCGGCAAGGATTTGAGCCCAGTATTTCTGAAAAATAGACTGGCTCATGCCATCGGACACCGCGATAGATTTAGTGCCAGGTTTGACACTAAACCTATCTTGGCAATCCGAAAAACGTTCTGCCTTCTTATGGGTTATGAACGCACTGACGAGCATCTTTAAATATCTCTTTGTCCCTTACTTGAACCAAAATCTATCAGGCTGATAAGCTGGACGCCATCGGCCTCGAAAATGCAACCTCTGGAACCATCCTTGACGGGGAGTTCGCGGGCTTGTGCAATTGCCTTGTATGCATCCGGAACAACGCTGGAAATCTTGAAGAGGAACTTAGATTCTTCGCTGGTGCATTCTTCAAGAGAGTTGGGGAATACCTGATTGCGGCCCGCAGCGCGAATCAGAGCATTGAAAATAAGGACGTTCCCATCAGCAACGGAAAGGTTCATGATGCTTTGAGCAACAGAGATTGTCTCTTCCATACATTCGGAGACATCCTTCCCATCATAATAAGGAACACCATCGGAGATGTTAATAATGACAGGGGCGGGATTGTTGGGCTTATCCTGCATCCACTTTTCAATAATGGCTTTAGCCATTTCGAACGCGCCCTTCATATTGGTTGCACCGTCCTCAGTAATCGGCTCGACCCAAATAGGCATAGGATAATCAACCTCGATGATACCACCGGCACCATCAGACTCCTTCTTCTTCAGGGTTTCAACGCGGAGAGGATTGGCATCAAGCTCTTTCAGGTATCCAGAGTTAAGCTCTTTGACATCGTGGTTGTAGCCGATAATCGAAATGAAACAACGATTCTTAGGGCTTTCGCCGTCAAAGTTCTTCTGGATGATGGTATCAATAACTCGGTTAACTGCCTTCGCAGCAAAAACAGTTTTAGAGTCGTTGCCATCATACTTGGAAAGCATTGAACCTGATTGGTCCATCAGAATGATGAGTAATCCGGGAGTCGCTGAACTCCATTGCATTTCGTAGGGTTTCATAATTGATACTATTTAGTGTTATTACATATCTTATGTTTCTCAAGTAAAAACAAGTTAAAGATTTTGGCAATTTACTGATTGTTATTATATTAGTATCGCCAAGCAACTCCAATATAGACCTTTAGCCATGGACAAAAAACTTGTGCCAGGATTGATTCCACAGTTTCAATCTTTTGGGTGTAATGGATAAATGATGTACTTGAGACTCTCATAACATTAGTTGTTGTCTTGACTGGCTGATTCTATGATGCGTTTTCGCATTCCCTCTTTTAAGAGTCTTCCTATCTCTTTTCCCTGTTCATTGTATGGTTTTCCATCAAGGAATTCTACTATCTGCCATTCGGCTACTATAGCGAGTATTATTTCAGTTATGTAAGAAATCTCATCATCAGATGGAATGGAGTCATCCTTGACATTCTTGTTGCAATAATCGTGGTAATCAAATAAGATGTCTGTCCCGAAATGGACAAATGACACTATCCCAGGCCGATCATTGTCGCAATTATAACCTGCCTTTTTTAGTTTTTCGTCGAGTTTGTCTTTCCATCCTTTCCGATAAGGATCGGCATTCGTTTGTTCTACCAAAAGTTCTAACCTGCGTTTCATCTCTGGTTTTCTATCTTACACTTTGACTCCCGAAATGGTTTTACAAACAAAAGAAAGTGTGGAGCCCGTTTCGTAGCTTATCTTCAAGAAGGTTGTGGTAGAACCTGAAAGTAAATAAACGGAAACAATCCCCACACCTGTATCGTTGGGTGTTGAATACACGCAAACGAATACAGATGAACGGTGCTGTCGTTTATCCTTACTTTCGTTGAAAACTACCACATTTTCTTGAAAGGATAGTGCGAAAACACTTTCATCAATATGTCCGTTCCAGATCATAGGGTCTGAAACGTTGTAAAGGTAGTGATATTTTCGGACTTTCAACACTTTTTTTGAGGATTGTTTCCGTGGGTATATTCATTAATGCCTTCCTCCTGTCGTTGGGGATGGCTCTTCTTCTCTTGTGAGCGGCACTTCGAGAGGAGGTGTCGGTGTTCCGTTAGGCGACTGTCTGACGTTTCCATTTTTACTGTACCATCAAATAATGGTTGCAATATTACAAGTATATTCTCGCCGAGTCAAGTTCATATCGGTTCATTTTCAGGGCGGTAGGTGAATTAATAATTAAGCGCTCCGCCTCTCGTCCTTGATGCTTTGAACGGAGGGGCGGTCTGGCGGTGTTCCGCTTTGCGGGTTATACTCATATTCATTCCCATTGTCTTGTGCTTTTACCGTTAATGTCGCATTTCCTGAAAGGTAAACCGGAAATTTGAGGAAAGATGATATGGCAAAACTGACAGAATACGCAAAATGCGCTGTCTGGCAATTTTGTCCATTCTCTTTAATTGTGAGATATTCTTTTTCGGCTCTATGCACTTTAGGCTTGCTCCGAATCCCTTTGGTAACACTTTCGGCCTCTTTTGTTCCTCAAGAGTGCAGCCTGCACTCTTGGGAAACGTTTCCCCAACTTTATGTCTCCCGAGGGGTGCGTCCGGACAATCAAGGGCGGCCTTATTAACCATTTTCGCATCCGAGAGGCTATCCGGCATGCGCACCTCTGTAGCCCATCCTGCCGTGCCCGACCCCTTCTCGTAAATGAGGGGCAGCCACACCTACATGCCATGTACGCATCTCTGCTGCCATTCCCTGTGTCCGTGGTTTGTAAAGGTAGATCGCTCGAACAGCTGTCATTATGGTTCCATATCCCTGCTTAAGACAGATTCATACTCATCAGGCGTGAGCGTTACGCTTTGTCTCCACCAGTCTAAAGTTTCCGATGTGAAATCGACTGCGATCGAAATTCGATTCATCATAGCCAAATCAGACGCATCTCCATACAACTCGCGCTCTTTCAGGAGTGGGGCGCTCGTAAGGTCGATCAACATCACAAGTTCGATCAACCTCCCTCTCAAAATCCGCCATCGTCTGGCAATCAGGCACCTGACGGATGTAGCTGTGCCTGTGAACATCCTGCGATCCAAGCACCCATGTGTCATCGAGGGACATTTCCAATGTGTAATAGTTAATCCGCCACGAAGCCAACAAGTCAATGACAGCATATTTAGCAAGTGGAGCGCGTTTCGGATAGGGGAATGTCAGGCATATCCGCCCTTTCTCCTCCGATATCTTCTTTACTTCAGCCTTGATCTCCTCAAACGAGAAGTCAGCCTTAGTCATCCCCTGTTCCTTCAGACATTTTTCCCACCACGGTACGTCCGCCAATGCCTGACAAGGCAAGTTCCCCTTCACCACGGCATCAATCAGCGAGGGAATCCACCTGAACTGAAGCGTATAAAGATCCATCTCGAAGTTGGCTGAGCCATTTTCGGCCGTCCCTTATGTCAAAGAAATCCAAAATAATTTTACTAACTTTGCGGTAGCTGAGCCCTTGAGTCTTGAGGTCGGCGGCCTTTGTGGCCAGGAACCATCTTCTGTCTCTTTCGTTCAGCGTGGACATATACGCCAAATCGCTTGGCGAAAGGACTTCTGGAGGAGTTTTCGTTATCATTTTAAGAGCATTGCAATTACCCTTAAATTTACGAAAATTTCTCCAGTTTCCTATACTATATCATTGATAATCAATGGTTTAATCTAAATTATTGTCACTTTTTCGGAGGCTGTTATCAGGGCGGCTTTTCAACCGTTCTCAACAGTATGTCATGGCCGCAAATGGCCGCATAAGAGAGCCCCCAAAATGAAGCAGGTTATTTTTTAACATTTACTTATCTTAAGAAAAACAGAAGAAATTTCAGATTCGTTCCAGATTTTATTTGTAATTTCGTCGAGTCGTGAGAAACGGAAACGATGATGAACCGTAAGGGTTTGCATTGACAACGGCGAGGGTAAGCTCGTGTCTTTCAGAGCATTGACAATTATTGAAAAGACATGCAGCCCTCAGGACATTGACATGGAACTATGAAGATACTGGTAATAGAAGACGAGCGCTCTTTGCAGGAATTGATTGCGAGAGCATTGCTGAAGGAGCATTATGTCGTGGAAGTGGCTTCGACATACGGTGAGGCGTGGGAAAAGCTGTCGTTGTTCTCATATGACTGCATCCTGCTGGACATCATGCTTCCGGACGGAAACGGGCTCGACCTGCTGAAGGCCTTCAGGGAAGAAGGAAAAGCATTGACAGTGATCATACTTTCAGCCCGCAACTCATTGGAAGACAAGATTATCGGACTGGAAGAGGGCGCGGACGACTACCTCCCGAAGCCATTCCACACGGCAGAACTTCTGGCCAGAATCAAGAGCGTGACCAGAAGAAGCAACGGAAGCGGACGCAACGGAATAGTCTATGGCAATGTCAAGCTCAACCCGGACAGCCGCACAGTGGAAGTCTGCGGAAAAGCATTGACATTGGTGAAGAAAGAATACGACATACTTCACTATTTCCTGCTCAGACCGGGGCACATGGTAGATAAATCAGTATTGGCAGAAGCCGTGTGGGGCGACGACATATATCTGGCGGACAATTTCGACTTCATCTATTCGCAGGTCAAGAATCTGCGCAAAAAACTGGAAGAAGCCGGCGCCGATATAGAAATCAAGTCAGTTTACGGATTCGGATACAAACTCGTCACTAAGGAATAAGGGACAGACTCGTCTATAAACGACACAATCTCAATTAGAACACGTGAGGCAAAAACCCGTCACCAAAGAATGAAACTGATCCACAATATCGCTGTACGCCTGTCTATGGCATTGCTCCCGGTCATCGCGCTCTGGGCGATGGTCTTTTACTTCGTCATCGTGGATGAGATCAATGACGAGGCCGACGACCTGCTTGAAAGTTACACTGAACAGCTGATGGTCAAGAAGTTGTCCGGGAAGAAGCTGCCGGTTGCCAACATCATGACAGACGGGCATTACAGCATTTCCGAAGTTGCGGAGAGTTATGCAAATTCACATACCGGGATGGAGTACTACGATGCAGACTTCTACATTCAGGAGACAGACGAACAAGAACCTGCACGATTTCTCAAGACGATATTCAGAGACCGTGAAGGAAGATGTTTTGAACTCATTGTCGCTACACCCACAATCGAAAAAGATGACCTGATAAAGACCATCCTCTGGTGGATACTCGCATTGTATCTCATTCTGTTGCTGACAGTTATCGTGACCACTCTCGTCGTGTTCCAGAAAAGCATGCGGCCGCTATACATGATTCTCGACTGGCTCAATGCCTACACACCCGGAAAGTCACACGGCAGATTGTCAATAAACTCGGACATCCGGGAATTCCGTCAGCTGGAGAAAGCCGCCACAGATGCGACTGACCGCTCCGACAGAGCCTTCGAAAAGCAGAAACAGTTCATTGGCAATGCTTCACACGAGCTTCAGACACCGCTTGCCGTGCTTGGAGGAAGGATCGACTGGATGCTGGACAATGACACATTGGGAGAAGAAAGCGTCGGCGAACTCGTGCAGATGAAACGCGAACTCGGACATATCGTGCGACTCAACAAGACACTTCTCCTGCTCACGAAAATCGACAACGGACAGTTCCCTGACGTGACTGACATAGACCTTTCAGCCATGGTGCTGTCCCAGAAAGAACTGTATGGGGAAATCTTCAGCAGCAAGCAGATAACCTGTTCAGCACAAATACCGGACTCCCCTGTCACGATAAAGATGAACGAGACGCTCGCCACGATTTTAGTGACCAACATCATCAAAAACGCATTTGTGCACAGCCCTGAGGACGGCAAGGTCACATTGACATTGACAGAAAACGAACTCGTGGTCGAGAACAGCGGGGACTCGCCTCTGGACAGCAGCCGGATTTTTGAGAGATTCTACCAGGGCTCGAAAAAAGAGGGCTCTACCGGACTGGGGCTGGCACTTGCCAAAACCATTGCAGACAGATGCGGAATGCTACTCACCTATTCTTATGTGGACGGAATGCACCGTTTCAGCGTAAAATTCTGAAAAAAGTTCAGAATTTCCGTGCCGATTACAGATTCACTCCAGAATTGTACTATAATTTCGCAATACAAAGAAGGACAATGTTATGTTTAAGAAGATCATTTTAGTAATCATTTCGCTCGCGGCAGCAGGAACATTGGGCTATTTCCTGTCAAACCTCGTGCACGACAAGGCGACAAGCCCGGAATCACTTCCGGAAAACGTATTGAGCTTCATCACCGAGCACTTTCAAGATGAAAAAATAGCATTTGCCAAAGAAGACAGAGACTTGCTGAAAATTTCCTACGAAATCGTGCTCACGGACGGGACCAAACTGGAATTCCGTCGCAACGGAGAATGGAAGGAAATCAACCGTCACCGCAACAGCATCCCCGACGGCATAATTCCGCAGGCAGCAGCCGACAAGGTCAATGAACTGTATCCCGACTCGTTCATCACCAAGGCCGAGTATGACGACGGAGAACTTGAGCTGAAACTGGACAATGGCTTCGAACTGAAATTCGACAAGAACTTCAATCTTGCAGGACTCGACCGATAGCCCGGATAATCAGAGATAAAAAATTACAAATCAATAAATTAAAGTACAATGAAAAATTTATTTATTATAGCAATGTGCATCTGCCTGATGACACTTGCAGGCTGCAATAAAGCTTCGACTGACAGCCAGATAAACGAAAAAGCGAAAGCAGAATTGGCAGAACGCTATCCGGATGCAGTCAATGTAAAATGGACATCCAAGAACGGCTACGACGTGGCGAAATTCAACAGAGTCGCTACACGTTCAGCCAACGCAGGATATGACTTCTCCGTATGGTTCAACCGCTCAGGACAGTGGTGCATGACCGAAAGCGAGATTTCGTACAATGAACTTCCGGAAGCCGTAAAGACAGCTTTCCAGGCAAGTGAATATGCTGACTGGAAAGTGGATGACATCGACAAGCTCGAGAGAAACGGCATGGAGACCTTCTATGTCATCGAGGTCGAGACACGTTCCGGCAATATCGAAAAGGAAGCGGACCTGTATTATTCTGAAGAAGGAGCCCTCATCAAGACAGTGGTGGACATCGATTCCGACTACGACTACGAGGACTATCTCCCGACAGACATCCAGTCCGAACTCGAGAAATTCATCGGACAGAAATACCCTGGAGCAGCAATCATAGATACAGAATATGATGACGGCGAAATCGAAGTCGAGATTGTACACGAAAGACGCGGCAAGGATGTGTATTTCAGCAAGGACCACAACTGGCTCCGCACAGAGTGGGATGTACGTAAAAACGAACTTCCGGCAGCCGTTCTGACCCAGATCAGCACATCTTATCCATCATGGAAAATCGATGACGCCGAATACGTGGAGACCCCATCAGGAGACTGGTTCAAGATAGAACTTGAAAAAGGGGACTCGGAAGTCAAAATCAAAATTACAGCTGCCGGAGTTATTTTATAAGCGAAGGCTATTCAAATGCCCAATGCCCGATGTCAGTGCGGTGGAAGAGGTTATCGCAATCCACCTTGGACACAGCCTCAAGAGCCTTGTCATGAGCTGACTTGAGATCAGGGGCAGAAGCAAGAACCATCAGTACACGGCCGCCATTTGTCACCAACGAATGGCCGGCCTTGTCGTATGACTCGTGGCCTTCTCCCAGTTTCTTGAGCGTGGTACCCATATGATAAACCTTGACGGAAGGGTCACTCAGCACCGCATCCAGTCCCTTGATTTCCACGCCTTTCTTACATGAGCCTAATTAACACCAGCTTTATGGAGCCAAAGAAGCAACGCGCCTTCCGTTGGATTTCCGATTGCCTTAATCTTTGAAGGATCTGCAAAATCAAGGTTTGCAGTTGTATTGACAGCAATGCATTCTTTGATAAGACTTGACGTATTCTCTTCCAAGAGAGCTTGATCCGAAAGACCAGCAAAAGCAGTTTCATAAACCTGCATCTGATTCTTGGTAAGAGTTCCTGTCTTATCCGTGCAGATAACAGACGTTGCACCTCCCGTATCCGTCCCTGCCGACAAGAGGCTTGACGGAATGCTCGATGCATGCGATCTCGTACTTGCATTTACCAAGACCTCTTCCCATCAGGAAGCAGTCCACATCCTCGCGGGGAAAATCCTCGTCGTTGAAATTTATGTACATATACGACCCGTTGCCGAGGAATCCGTATTCACCGGAAGCCGTCACCAGAACAGGACTCCCGGAAAGCTCCAATCTCATATCCTTGAAAGGAGAGTTTGCGTCCGAGACCGCATCCGAGAAGTTCATCCGTGGGCGAACCTTGTAGAGTTCCTTGTTCACGTTGGAAAGCTCGCCGCAAATCGTGGAAACCGCCATTGACTCGCCCGTGAACCCTGTCTCCGTGTCCATCCACCAGAACGAGAGGAGATACTTCTGACCGGGGACCGGAGCAAAGCCGATCCTGTCAATGTAGGCCTCCGTGATGTCCGCATCTCCCCAGTCCGAGTAGAATGCAGGTAAAAGCAATCCCGACGTTAAGAGGTTCAGCAGCTGAACGCTTCGTCAAGATGTCCGAAGAAAACCTTCGCAGACGTGCCTCTGTTGATTTTTCTAAGGAGGCAGCCAATTCTTATGCAATTTTGAAAAAGAAAGAGGGGAATAAGTAAATCGTGGGGTATCTATTGGACAACTGCCGTTTCGGCAGATTAACATCAGAAATCATTAATCAATGTCAGCCGTATACTTGCAGTAAAAACGCTGACATTGATTCGTTTTTTCACGACCATACATAGGACAATTATCGTGATTATATGCTGGAGATGATGGGAACAACCCATTGCTTCTTTACAGACGAAAAAGATAATACGACACAACCGAAAATGGTTTGTGCTTTCTCATTGTCAAATTCATCGTTACGCACTGATATTTTACCTCAAAATAGGCGTAATCGTCTAAACCGTTCGATTCCAAACGCCAAACGTCGCTTTCAGTACCCTGCGATATTGATTGGCGAATTATGTGTGTTTGATGGCTTTGGACATAAGACTTTCGGCTACAATATCGCGGACGAAATGATGAACCTCATCAAGACGATAGCCATTGATCCGGACAACAATACCTCAAGCAGATATTTGATAGTCGATGCGCTGAATAGTCCGGAGGTTATTGAGTATTACAAGAGAAATGGCTTTGAGTTCCTGTTCGCTTCTGACGAAGAGGAACTTGAACATTTGAGAAGTGGGCATAGCAGTGATGTGCAGAACTGTAGGACAAGATTGATGTTTTTCGATTTAGTTGTCCTCAATCAGCAGATGCACTAATCACTGTTGATAGTGCGTGATACTGCGACCGGTATCCAGTATTCGAGTCTATCAGCAGGTATCGCAAATGCAGTTGGAACACATCAATGTCAATATTTTCGGACTTTCAGCACTTTTTCTGAGGATTATTTCCGTGGGTTATGTTGTCTCGTCTGGCTTGCCGGAATCTTGAAAGTTTATCCAACGGCTTTATATTCAGTTATATTCCTGATTTTTGGCGACCTGATCCGTGGCGTTGATATATTCATTAAGACCAGCCTCGGTTGTTGATGTTGGCGTTCTTTCTCTTGTACTTCCTGCTCCGGGCGGGGAGGTGATTCGGCGGTGTTCCGCCTTGCAAGTTGTGCTCATATTCATTCCCGTTGTCTTGTACTTTTACCATTAATGTCGCGTTTTTGGAAAGGTAAACCGGAATTTGAGGAAAGATGATATGGCAAAGCTGACAGAATACGCAAAATGCGCAGTCTGTCAGTTTTGTCATTATTGGTGGTTTTCTTTCCTTGGGCCAACAGCGAGAATCGGCGGCTACTCAACGATCTTCCATTGGCCTCCGTATGTCAGTGGTCCTATGCGGACAATTTTGCCAGTCTCTTTTAGTTTTGATATGTATTTCTTTATCGTTGTCGTGGATTTTGAGAGAGTCTTTGATATTTTTTTAGATGAAATTTTCGGATTTTTCTTCCACGCCCGCCTCCTGGCAGCTGTCCGCTATCCTGCGAAAATCTGACATAATTGCGTCATTGTGCGTTAAATTTATTGCATATTGAATTAATTTGTTGTATTCGTACAACATATCAGTGATTATGGCTCAAGTTTCAATGACGATTAGGATGGACGCTAGTCTCAAGTCTTCATTTGATGCGCTTTGTTCCCAGTTCGGGATGAGTGCCAATACGGCTATGAATGTGTTTGCCAGGGCTGTGGTTCAACGAGGGAAAATCCCTTTTGAGATACGTGGGGACAAGACGGAGTCTACCTCTGATGGCCTGAAGGCTTTCAAAGAACTTCGTGCTATGGCGGAGTCCGGTCGGTTCCCTGAGATGACTCTTGACGAGATTAATGAGGAGATTGCGCTGGCTCGGGATGGAAAATAAGATGGTGCTTGCGGTAGTGGGCACGAATGCTCTGTATTTTATGCTGATAGTTGTCGCCGAATCAGCGGCAAATCACGCTTTCCGGAATGTCTTGCCGAACGGCATGGCGGAAAGCAGCGCCATCTTGAAATGCTGAAGCCCGAACGGGATCCCAACAATCGTGATGCAGCAGATGAGCCCGAAGACAAGGTGCGTCGCAGCGATCTCCCACCATCCCAGCAGAATCCAAATCACATTCATGAATATGCTGAGGCAGCCTCCGGCGTTGTTCCCGTCCACCACGTCCGTCCCGAACGGCCATAGGGAAAACACCCCGAACTTCCACAACTGGTATCCGAATGGAATGCCTATGATGGTCACGCAATAAAGCAGTCCTGCGATGAAGTAGCCGAGGGAGACCAGCAGGCCTCCAAGAATCAGCCAAAGAATATTCCCGATAAATTTCATAAAACAGTTGTTGGTTTACATATTGCCTGCACCTATGGAATGCTTATAGTCAAGATCTTAAGTGACAGGCGGTTTATGGATGACGGCATGCGGTAAAAATTATTCGATGGCGGAAGATCATCCTCTGAATATGACTTCCAATCCATCGTAAGCGGCACGGAGAGGCCGAGGAAGGTTTGCGTCGAGCTGTGCCTGGGTGCCGTGGAGTGTCCTTGCCATGTGGGTGAGGTACACAGGCTGGCCCTGCGGAGCCTTGAGTCTTCCGGTGTCCAGAAGGACATGGGCGGTCCTAAGGACAGTTCCAACGCTCGAATGGGTGAATATCCTGAAATCCTCATCATGGTCGATTCCCATGGTGGCTTCCATTATAAGTCCGGTGATCGGCTTCCCGTCCGCGATGTGGGCGTCTATCCCGACGATTCTGGCGGCTCTGACTGGAATCCCGCCGGTGTCGGTGGCATACAGGACACGCACGGAGCCTTTTTCGATCAGGTAAATGAGGGTCTGCTCATTGTCGTCCTTTGTCGCATGGTTGCCTGGCAGAGCCGTGATCGTCAGGTCTCCGCATTGTGTCCTTTGGCCGATCGCAAGGCCGATGACTTCTGGCGTGGACTTGCCGAGTCCTGAGGCGGCCGCGGCGAGATCCGCCTTTGCCCTTTCAACCCAGGTGTCACCTACATATACCACATTTGCGTGGAGCGTTTCGATGGCGGCCCTGGCGTTGTAATGGTCGGAATGCGAATGAGTATAAAACACGGTGTCAGGTTTCTTGAATCCCGGCGGCAGCATGTCCGCGTCAGACGGGGTGAAATCGATAAGGATGCGGTTGTCAAGGAGCACGCTCGAAAGCCGCCTCAACTCGCCTCTCTCGTCCATGCCGTTCCAATCCGCCGCTCCTGTCCCCAGAAATCTCACGAGAAGATCTTTCTTGCCGGCTTCCCCGATTTCTGATGAATATCTGGCCGTTGAATATTCCGATGCGGAATCACTCGCCGCTGAATATCCTGCCGTGAGGTCGTCCGAAGCCTTGTTTTCGGCGGAAATTTCAGCCGCCCGCAAGACCACGGACCCGGACATCGCCCCGACAGCAACCGCGCCGGTCCCTATCTTTATGAATTTTCTTCTGTCCATATTATGCCTGTTCTATTCGGAATTATATCTTTAGGCTATCTCGTTATCTATGGCCTAATCATCGTCTTCAAGTCAAAAATGGATGGTTTTCTAATTCCAAACTATTAATATACGACTAATTTAGATAATGTGTGCATATTGATGGTAAAAAAACAATTTTTAAGTCTTGTTCCGGTGGCTCATAAATATCCCCGTGCTTGTAAAATCGTCTTTCTCCAGAGTTATTCTTTGTAGTCACTTGGTGCGTATGAGAGCCGTTTTTACGCACGAGTTCACTTTAGGCAATCTGTCGGTGAGTGAGGAACCAATCTGGCGCACGAGAAGGACTGCCGATGATGTTCGTGCGTGGAAAGCCAAGTTCTACGCACGAAGCCACCTACAGTAATCATTTGCGCGTGGAGGAAGCGTTTCCACTCACGGAGCGAAAATGCGTCATATTCAGTTCTTCCCTTTGGAATTTGGCTTGACGTTCGGCGGAAAGATTGTCGCGCGGCCTTGCCTTTTGGCATTTTCCATCGTTAGCCGGAATGCTTCACCCAAGGACTTTGAGGATTGCCGGAGATATTCAATCATCTCGTTTTGATTAACACTCACTGACAGATCCGCTATCGCCAATGCCCGGATCATCGCCAGAACAGAAATCTCGTTCCCGCCCCATAGGGTTGTTGCCATTGAAATAATAGCGCTTTGTGTGATGTCAAGAGCCATCTGTGGATTCTTCGTCACATCGATGTCCGTGTTGAACCTCAGTAGTCCGCTGCCGTCTTGAAGTACTTCCAAAATCTTTTTCATAATCCTTTAATATTGATTGTTAATGATTTTCGCATCCAAAAAAATGGAATCTGTTCTTATATGTTTATATTGTCGGTGACTGAAATCTCCTTTGTCCTCTCAAAGCAGTGATATCCAATAATCCACTTGTTAAGTTTGGCAGGAACCGAGGTGAGCCTATCACTGAAGTATGGTTTATATTGAGTCATTTGAGGCGCTGAGAGGGAACAGCGAGTCAACCTCGTACTGCGAGAGTCCGAGGATGCGCCTGATCTGCCCATTGGAGGACCGGTATTCGCTCCGCAGTTTCCTTGCCAGATCCAGTTTTTGAGATTGGGTTAAATTTCTAAGACTGTCGGTGTTATAGCTGGACTTCACAATCCTGACGACTAGTGAGAACAGTTCTGAGTCAGTCAGGAATTCGCCATCGTCCAGTTCCGTTGCCAACTTTTCGTAAGCCTCAATATTCTTGCTGACCATATAGAAATATTGATGTGCGTTGCGGAACATTGCCATTCCCAACTTGATCGCACAATATTCCGTAGGTGCGATATGGCCGTTTATGATCCGAAATCCGACAGGAAGATGAGGATTTCTGCTTCGAAACATCTTTCGGAGTCCGATGTCGGGAACATCTGACAATCTTTTTGTGATCGGAACATCGTTGAAATAGTAGCGGCCTGTACCCCAAGGATAAGAGAATGGTGTATGTGACGGATTGACCACATAACCGTTACGGTTCACATAGACGATGGCCTCTCTCAAGGCCTTAAGGTCGTTTATCGGCTTCAGGCTCATTTGAAACTGATTGGAAAGTCTTCCTTGGACTTTCTTGGACAGATAACGCTTCAGCCTTTTGCGATACAGGGTGAAAAACTCATTGATGATGTTTTTATCTCCGCATAGTACTATGTGTAGGTGGTTGCTCATTATCTCAAAGGCGACGACCTTAAGTGCTGGAAATTCCGCTATGCATCTGGCCGTCAGATTCATAGCGAACCTGTAGTCATCGTCATCCGCGAACAATAGTGAAGTGAGATTCCCTGGTGTGTATAGGTGCCACCAGCAACCTCCGCTGAGGAATGTGACCTCACACATTCGCTCGGATTCATAGTAAGAAATTCGTTTCATAATTTATAGTTTATTCCGTGTGTGCTAATGCATTTTTCACGCACAGATGGTCAATCTTTTATGTCTCGTGCCTGAAATGCGGTTTGTCACGCACTTGAATCGGAAGCTTTCAGTGAGTGATTCTATCAGTTTTCACGCACAAAAAACAAAAATGCGAGCCAGGTGCGATATAACCTAACTCGCTTTGCGGATTCTTTGCTCCGCGGCATTCAGCATTGAATATAAATTGTCACTTTTTTTGGAATATATCCGCTTGAGTACGGCTGGACATCCTTCGACTAAAAAACGTTCCTTCAGGCTGTTAACGCTCCTGCGGTCTTAATGTTCCTGAATGATGGCCGTGGTAATTGGCCGTTTCTTGGCTATCTGTTATTATCGGATGACCACTGAAATCCTGTAGTCCGTGACGTATTGATGTCGACATCTCCTTCGGTTTTGGGATCTCCCATTCCATCAGAAGGTATAAAGTTTTTCATATATCATAAGGTCCGGTGTCTCATCTTGTGTCCGAAAATTCTGCGTTTGGCAAAAAGCATAACTTTGATTTGCTTACCTGTTGCAGACACCAAACCTACATCACAAACCTTAGATTAGTAGAGTGGTTGCTCTACACCAAGGAATGCAGTGCAAATGTAGGTAAATTATGTCGGATTTCATACCGTCTGTAAAAGATTATTTACAAATATGTTGCGACGCTAATTCTCGTGCGTGGAAAGGTCGTTTTTGCGCACGAACTGCCGGTTGGTTTTTCGTGAGTCAAAAGGCACAGTTCACGCACGGAGTGGTTTCTGGTGTCTCTTCGTGAGTGAGAAACCAGATTCCACGCACGGATCCCTACCGTCCCTTATCAATTGTTTCCGTCACGGATTCTCCGGTGCTCTTAAACGATAAATACCAATTATTCGCCACAATCCCTGAACGGAAACCGTACAGAATACCGAAAAATTGCGATTGCCGGACTTTCCGTGTCGCTGTATTTTTGCCGTGTCAAATTGAAAAGGTAAAAATGAGACAAAAGATTTTACTTCTGGTAATACTGATTGCGACTGGCTTCGCAGCTAACGCTCAGAGACTTACAATCGGTGGTTACGGTGAGGCGATGATGACCCGCAACTTCTATAGCGATGCTTGGCAGAGGTACAACCATCCGGAGCAATATAAAGACGATAAAAGTCACGGACGGTTCGACATTCCGCACTTCGTCATCAATCTTGGGTACGACTTCGGAAAAGGATGGACGCTCGGCACGGAGATCGAGTTCGAGCACGGAGGCACCGAAAGCGCGGTCGAGCTCGAGGCTGACGAGGCAGGTGAATATGAGAGCGAGATCGAGCGCGGAGGCGAGGTCGCTTTGGAGCAGTTCTGGCTCCATAAGGCTTTCAGTGACGCGTTCAAGGTCAGGACAGGAATGATAATCATCCCGGTGGGACTGACGAATGGTCACCATCTTCCGACCGAGTTCTTCACGGCCTACAGGATGGAAGGAGAGAACACTGTCTTTCCTTGCACCTGGCACGAGCCGGGAATCGAGATTCTGGGTAACCTTGGCAAATGGTCCTATGAACTGATGTTCCTTCCGGGACTTGACTCGGACAGATTCAGTACCGAGAACTTCATTCAGGGCGGGGCCGGATCCCCTTACGAATTCAAGATCGCGAACTCCTACGCCGGGGCGTTCAGGATTGACAACCATTCTGTCAAAGGCTTGAGGATGGGCCTTAGCGGCTACTTCGGATCAAGCTTCAACAACTCCCTCACGAAGAACTCCAAGTACAAGGACTGCAAGGGCGAGGTGATGATCGGCTCGGCGGACTTCACCTACTCGGGACACAACCTGATCGCCAGAGGATGCTTTGATTATGCTCATCTGAATGATTCCCAACAGATAACGGCGTTCAACAAGAACAATATGTCTAACGCTTCGCCTTCCCCTCGCAACGCTGTGGGATCCGATGCGATCGTCGGCAGCATAGAGGTGGGCTATGATATTCTTTCACTCTTCAAGAAGGAGAGCAAGTGCTACGCTTTCGCCCACTACGAGTACTACGATTCGATGTTCAAGGTGGCCGACGGCGTGCTGGACTACAAATGGTGCGGGAAGCATCGCATCGCCGCCGGCATCAACTGGTACCCGATCAAAGACATCGTCGTGAAGGCGGAATATTCAAAGCGCTTCTATGTCGCCCCGTTCAACAACGAACCTTCGATCACCTTTGGAATCGCTTTTAGTGGCTGGTTTTTGAGGTGATGATGCAAGTAATATAGGTAATGAATATTCAAAAAATACAACAACTATGAGACAAGGTTTTAAATTCGCGGCTGTGCTGATGGCTTCAGCTCTCGCCGTTGTGGCCTGCGACAAAAATTCCACAGACCCGACCTCCGCTAAGGAGGAAACGCTCCAGAAGGTCAACGAGACTTTCGTGGACAACACTGTGATCCCGACGTACAAGAACCTCGCTGACAAGTCGCTTGATCTTCAGGCGGCGATCGAGAAACTTCAGACGGCACCGACCGATGCCAATGTCAAGGCAGCCTGCGACCTCTGGAAATCCGCCCGCCAGTACTGGGAGTGGAGCGAGGCTTTCCTTTTCGGAGCCGCGTCCAAGTACAGCATCGACCCTCACATCGACACCTGGCCGCTTGACAAGGTCGCTCTTGAGAACCTTCTCGACAGCGAGAAGATGATGTCAGACATCGAGAACACTGTCGCCAACCTCAACAATGGACTTGTAGGATTCCACGGCATTGAATATATCTTGTTCCGTGACGGTAAGGAGCGTGCCGCCTCCGCCATCCCTGAGAAGGAGCTTCTTTACGCAGCCGCTGTCGCCAAGGACCTGTCACTGAGCGCCGCGAGGCTTGAGGCCGCCTGGGCCGGACTCGACAACGTCAGCGATGCCAAGAAGGAACTGATCGAGGAGGCCGAGATGGAGCCGGAGGATGATTTCGGCGAGCAGATGAAACTTTGCGGCCAGGCCGGAAGCGTCTGGAAGTCAGTCACTGCCGGAAGCGAGCAGATCATCGAGGGCTGCAAGGACATCGTGGACGAGGTCGGCACTCAGAAAATCGGAAAGCCGTACACCGGAGAGGATGTGAACTACATCGAGTCCCCTCATTCCTGGAATTCCATCGAGGACTTCTACGACAACATCGTCAGCGTCCGCAGCGCCTATTTCGGAGCTCTCGGTGCGACAACCGCTCAGACATATTCAGTGAGCGCCTACCTTGCAAGCGTTGATCAGGCCGCCAATGAGGGTGTCATCTCCGCGATCGAGAAATGTCTTGAGAAGATCGGTGCGATGCCTAAGCCGTTCGTGAATAACTATAAGGATGCCAAGGTCAAGGAGGCCATCGACGCCTGCAATGACCTTAATGACGCTCTCGAGGTCGCACGCCAGGCTTTGATCAATGACTAAAGTGAATGTTCTTTGAGGAGGAAAGACTTTGTTCCATATTGGTGGAAACCTTTGAAACGGAAGCTTTTCACCCTCGGGACTTTAAATGAATATCCAAGGATTGGCCGGTAAAGCCGGCTGATCCTTTAACCAATATAAAATTGAAAGATTATGAATAAATCACTGCTGATACTTTCAGCCACCCTTTTTGCCTTCACCGCCTGCAACGGCAATGGCGGAACGGACGAACCTGAGACTCCGACCGAGCTGAGTGATGAATGGTATGCCGGCGGAAAACTCGGAACGGCTTTCAATTCAAGCGCTTCAGCCTACGAGCAGCCGACTCCGGTGATCGAGAACTCCGGAATGATCCAAGCCTTCAAGAACGGAGAGATGTTCTTTGAAAGGGATTTCAACGAGAACAAGGACGGGGCTTTCAGCGGCCTCGGCCCGTTGATGGTCCGTCGCGGATGCCTCTACTGCCACCCGAACTACAGTCACGGCAAGCGTCAGACCGAGTACAAGGCTGACAAGAACGGCAACGGCTACCTTTTGGTAATCACCGACGACACAGACACATACCTCAGTTCGGTCACCGGAATGCCGCAGACTCTTGCGGTGGCTCCTTTCAAGGCTCCTATCGATGAAAGCAACATCAAGATAAACTGGCTTGAATATACCGACGAATGGGGCAACCAGTTCCCTGACGGAGAGCCTTACAGTCTTATCTATCCGGAGGTCATCGTCCCTGAGGATGCGTTCTATGTGCCGCTTGAGGTGACGAAGAACGGCGAGACCACCACGGTGCCATATTCAAATGTGCGTTTCAGGGTTGAGTCCACGATCGGCGTTTATGGAGTCGGGCTTCTGGACGCGATTGATGACGATGATCTCAAGGCGCAGTACGCCAAGGAGGAGGCGGCTGGTGCCAAACTGAATCCGGCCATATTCGCAAATGGCGAGTGGACAAGCCTTTACGGCAAGACTACCCATCCTAAGCGTTTCACTTACGCGTTGAGCCGTGGCCCGTTGCAGGACGCCGCCGGAGCGAACGCCATCTGGAACATCACCAACGTGACCCGAAGCGACAGGCGTTACCACTATATGACGGCGACCTACGCCAAGGTGGCTTCGCAGGATCCGGATGTCCAGAAGGATTTCTACAAATATTTCCCTGACCAGAACAAGACGGGGAATGTTCAGGAGGATATTTATAATTATTTGATGGCCAAGGATCTCAAGCCGGAGATGACGGATGAGGAATATGCCGACTTTATGATCTGGCACAGAGGGTTGGCTGTTCCTGCGGCCAGGGATCTGGACAATCCTGAGGTCATCAAAGGCAAGGAACTTTTCACTAAGATCGGTTGCGCCACGTGCCACCGTCCAAGCTGGGTTACCGGAGAGGACAATGTCACGGATCCGAACGGTTTCTTCAAGGACAACGATCCGAGGCTTCCTCGTTATCCTCACCAGACTATCTGGCCGTACACCGATATGGTCCAGCATCGTCTCTTTATGAAGAACGACATCCGTACCGGTTGGTGCAGGACGACTCCACTTTGGGGACGTGGCCTGAGCGAGCTGGTCGCCGGTGGTGTTGACAGGCTTCACGACTGCCGCGCCAGGACTGTTGTGGAGGCGATTATGTGGCACGGAAGCGCCCAGAGCGACGCCCGCAAATCCGTTGAGAATTTCCGCGCCCTCTCCAAGACAGAACGTGATGCGGTAGTAAGATTTATCGATTCGATATAATGACAAGACTTTTTGCGGGGCGGCCGGCGGCCCTGGTGCTGCACCTTTCGCTGGCACTGATTCTGGCGGGAGCGCTTGTGACATCCTTTTCCGCGAGGAAGGGGATGCTTCACGTGCGTGAGGGGGAATCCGTTGAGACTTTCGAGACCAAGGACGGAAAGATTCTCGAACTGCCTTTCAGTGTGGAACTTGAGGGCTTCGAGGTGCTTTACCATTCCGGAACGGACGCCGCATCGGATTACAGTTCACGGCTGCGTTTCACAAGGAACGGCTCGGTTCTCCGCGAGGGCGAGGTGAGGATGAACCGCATCCTGTCCTGTAAAGGTTATCGTTTCTATCAGACTGACTATGACAGCGATGAGGCCGGTGTGACATTCACCGTGAGCCACGACCCGGTCGGCATCGCTGTCATTTACACCGGCTATGCTCTGTTGCTTCTCGGACTTCTGGCGTTTTTCTTCACTGACAAGAGGTTCAAGAAGTTCTTCGGGAACGCGTTGAGATATTCATCGGTCATAGCGATTCTTCTGTGCTTGGAGGCAACCGCTTCTGCGACAGGGAATTCCGTAGGTGGGCTGCCTCAAACGGAAAATGCTTCCGTCAAAGGGAATCAGGTAAAACGTGGCTCAGCCTCTCCGAAAGTCCTGCCGAAAAACATCGCCGCCGAATTCGGAAGACTCTACGTTCTGTACCACGGACGAATATGCCCGCTCCAGACTCTTGCCTCGGATTTCAGCGCAAAGCTCTATGGAACATCCGGTGTGAAGGGACTGACTGACGAACAGGTACTTACAGGCTGGATGTTCTACGGCGCAAGTTGGAGGAATATTCCTATGCACAACCGGAAAAAGGCGGTTGACGCAATGGATAAGGAGGCGACTGTCAAGGCTTTATATTCAGGAGACCTGCTGAAAATCTACCCTTTGCGGGACAGCACCGGGCGGCTTGGATGGTACTCGCAGAGCGACCGGCTGCCGGATGGAATCGCCGATGAGGAGTGGCTATTCGTCCGCAAGTCGATGGACTACATCTTCGAGCTGGTGGTGAACCGTGAATATTCAAAATTAAGCGATTCGCTCGGGAAGCTGCGCCGCTTTCAGGAGAGCAAGATGGGGGAGAGCCTTCCGCCGGCGTACCGCATCAAGGCCGAGAGGGCGTACAACGCTCTGCCTCCGCTGTTTCCGATCGCAGGAACTTTCCTGATCATCGGTCTGGTGATGCTGGCGGCGGCGATGCGTAGGATGATCCGGGGAAATTTCTCCTCTACAAGGGTTGGTAAAAAATATGTTCCAGAAATATTCAAGATCGTTGGAGTAGCTGCGGCTTTCGTGTTTTTCCTCGTGTTGACCATCGTGCTTGGGCTCTTCTGGATCGCGAGCGGACATATTCCTTTCTCCAATGGTGCGGAGACGATGCTGACGATCGCTTGGACGGCAATGCTGGCTTCCGTGTTGAGTTTCAAGAGGTTTTCGATTATGCTCCCGTTCGGGATCATAGTCGCGTCGCTGGCCGCTCTGGTTTCCGCGATGGGCAACGCCAACCCGGCCGTCACCCAACTGATGCCTGTGCTGTCGTCCCCGCTGCTGAGCATCCACGTTTCTCTAATGATGCTTTCCTACACCGTTCTCGCCATCATTATGATCAACGGAATTTGTGGGCTGGTCGCATCACTGCGCCATACTTCAGTCTCTGATTCAGCCTCCGCGAAGATGGCCCGGATGTCGGAAGCGTTGATGTACCCTGCCCTGTTCTTCTTAGGCTCAGGCATAATCGCAGGCTCCATCTGGGCCAACGTCTCCTGGGGCTGCTACTGGAACTGGGACCCGAAAGAAACCTGGGCCCTGATCACTTTCCTGATCGCCTCCCTCGGTGTTCACCGCACCCGTCTCCCGTTCCTGAGGAGCCACCGTGCCTACCACATCTACACCCTGATCCTCTCCGCCTCCGTTCTCTTCACCTATTTCGGCGTCAACTACCTCCTCGGCGGAATGCATAGCTACGCTTAACCCGCTTCCCGTCCCGTGCGCGGAGCCACCCTGTTGACGCACGAAGACCCCCTGTTTGCAAAGTCGTTGCGTGGAAATGCCGTCCTGACGCACGGACGTTAGTTGTTCTCGGGAATATTCGTAAATTTGTACGCTGGAGGAAATGCTTAGGGATGATCCTGAACCATATGCCTCCGGCGTGATTGTATGACAGTATTTCAGATAATATCATTGGCCTTGATGGCCGGATTCTATGGAGTCTATCTGGCTAAACAGCTCCGTCAGAGGAGTCAAGGGATCCGGACCAATCAGATGGGGCGCGGGAATAAGGAACTGCGGACTTTGACTGTGGAGCGGTTGCTGGCTGCCTTTTCCGTCCTGATTGTCGTCGTGGAGGTGTGGAGCGTCGTCCGGGGATATTCATTCCTCCCGCGGTGGTGCGGTTGGATCGGACTGGCTTTGACGGCTCTCGGAGTGGTGTTCTTCACTACCGCCGTGCTTCAGATGCGGGACAGTTGGAGGGCCGGAATATCCCCGGACGAGAAGACCGGACTGGTCACTTCCGGCATCTACAGAATCAGCCGCAACCCGGCTTTCGTCGGTTTTGACCTGACCTACATCGGGCTGCTTCTCTGCTTCGCAAACTGGCTTCACCTGCTCGTCGTGCTCTGTGCGGTGACGATTTTCCACCTCCAGATCCTTCAGGAGGAGCGGTTCCTGCTTTCAAGGAAAGACATTGACTACAAGGACTATTACAACCGTGTCCACAGGTATTTATGAATATGCCGTAGTGGGAAACGTCAGAGTTTTGAATAAATATTGAGATATTCAGGAAACAAAATATTCAAGAGATAAAATGGAAATATTCAAGAGATATGTGATGCTGTGCGTCGGACTGCTGATTGTGGCGTTCGGGGTGGCTTTTTCTATTCTGGCGGATCTTGGAACTTCGCCGATCTCGTGTCCGCCTTATGTGGCGAGTATGCTGTGCCCGCTGACGGTGGGGGAGGCAACGATCGTGATGCACTGCATATTCATTCTGATTCAGATGGCGCTCCTGCGGAAGGATTACGACTGGGTCCAGCTGATGCAGCTGCCGGTGGCGTTCGCGTTCGGGTACATGACGGATTTCGCCTGCTGGTGCATCGCGGATGTGCCTTGCCCGAACTACCTTATGCAGGTCGTTTGGTGCCTTGTGGGCATCGTGCTTGTGGGGGTCGGTGTGGCTTTTGAGGTCGTGGCCGGGGTGGTGACACTGGCCGGCGAAGGACTTGTTCTGGCGATCTGCAAGGCTTTCAAAACCCGTTTTGACATCACGAAAGTTGTTGTGGATGTGTCGCTTGTGGCTCTGGCGTGCGTCGCCTCGCTTCTCTGGCTTGACGGAAGAATCCACGGTGTGCGTGAGGGAACCCTCGCCGCTGCCCTGCTCGTGGGAGTCATCGCACAGTGGTGCAACAAGCCGGTCGAGAAACTGGCGGAAAAGATTGGTGTGAACAATGCCGGAAAGTGATGCGAAGTTGATGCGAAGTTGATGCGATGTTGATGAATATTAAGGCTTAAGCCTATGCGCCTCATCGGAGATTACATATCTTACATCAAGGACATCCGGAGATATTCGGCGAGAACTCAGGCGATATATTCAGATGCCCTGAAGGTCTTTGTGGAGGATTGCGGGGCGGCGACTGATGAGGAACTGCTGAAATCGCTCACGCCGCAGATCATCCGTTCGCACGAGGTGTATCTTCTTGAGAAAAGAGAGGATAGCCCGAGGACGGTCAGGCTGCATCTGTCGGTGCTGTCGGGGTTCTGCCGCTACCTGATGAAGGAGAAAAGGCTGACCGCCAATCCGGTGCGGACGGTGGCGAAGCCAAAGGTGGAGAAAAGGCTGCCGGTGTTCTATAGGGAAGAGTCGATGAATGAATATTTCGCCGCGACGGACTGTGATGCCTCCGAGGAGAATCTGGCGCTGATCACAGGGAACGACAAGGCCTCCGAGGCGGCATATTCAAGAAGGCTGGAACGGCTGATCGTGTCGATGCTTTACAGTACGGGGATGCGCCGGGCGGAGCTGATCGGGCTTAGGATCGGAGATGTGGATTTCGCCCGCGGGACGATGACCGTGAGGGGAAAAGGCGACAAAGTGAGAGAAATTCCGCTTGTTTCTTCGCTTTGTAAGGAAATTTCATTATATTTACAAGCAGTTGAAACGATGGTTGGTCGCGAAAGATCGGCAAGCGAGCCACTGGCGGTCACCGGCAAGGGCCTGAAACTCTATCCGGTTTTCATAGACAGGGCGATAAAAAGAGCGCTTGGGCGGATCGGAAGCATCACCGGGAGAAAGTCTCCACACGTGTTGAGGCATTCCTTGGCCACGGAACTGCTGGACGAGGGGGCGGATCTCAATTCGATAAAGGAGCTTCTGGGACATTCCTCGCTCGCGGCGACGCAGGTCTATACGCACAACACCATCGAGAAACTGAAAAAAGTTTATGTTAACGCCCACCCAAGGGCAAAAAGCGGAGGTAAAAATGGAGATTAGAGTAAAATCCCTGAAGTTCGACGCGGATCAGAAACTGCTCGACTATGTAGAGAAGAAGGTCTCGAAACTTTCCAGATTCAGCGACCATCTTGACGATGTTGAAGTGACTTTATCTTTGCTCAAGGAGCCTGACAACAAGAATGTCAGGATCCAGTCCAGGGCCTACGGCCAGGATCTTGTCATCGAGAGGAACTCGACATCGTTCGAGGACGCGGTGAGCGCCGCCGTCGATCTGATGAAGGAGAAGATCGTAAGGACAAAAGAAAAGAAATTTGACGCATAGGATGAAAAAGAGATTGATCTTGAGTCTGATAGCCGTGGCAGGCATCGCCGCCGCGTGTGGTCAGCAAAGAGGTGTTGGAAGACAGGCCGCCGGAAATGGCGGGCCTGTCTTTCTTGATGAGACGAAAACAATCGAGGAGAGGGTGGAGGACGCTCTCTCAAGGATGACAACAGAGGAAAAGGTGGCTGTGCTGCACGCCCAGTCCAAGTTCAGCTCGGCCGGAGTGCCGAGGCTCGGCATCCCTGAGATCTGGACTTCCGACGGCCCTCACGGAATCCGTCCGGAGGTGCTTTGGGACAAATGGAGTCAGGCCGGGTGGACAAGTGATTCCTGCACGGCGTTCCCGGCGTTGACCGCGCTGGCTGCCACTTGGAATCCTGAGATGTCGGCTCTTTACGGAAAGAGCATCGGCGAGGAGGCCCGCTACCGCAGGAAGGACGTGCTTCTGGGACCTGGCGTGAACATCTGCAGAACCCCTCTCAACGGGCGCAGTTTTGAATATATGGGTGAGGATCCTTACCTTTCAGGCCGCATGGTCGTGCCTTATGTCAAGGGTGTGCAGAGCAACGGCGTGGCTGCCTGCGTGAAGCATTTCGCGCTGAACAATCAGGAATATAACCGCTTCACCACCAATGTGACAGTTGATGACAGGACTCTCTATGAGATCTATCTTCCGGCCTTCAAGGCAGCCGTCACCGAGGGGAAGGCTTGGGCGATAATGGGTTCCTACAATCTTTACAAGAACCAGTGGTGCTGCCAGAACCAGTACACTTTGAACGACATCCTTAAAGGAGAGTGGGGTTTCGATGGAGTAGTGATCAGTGACTGGGGCGGAGCCCATGACACGGAACAGGCTGTGAATAATGGTCTGGACATGGAATTCGGCACGTTTACCAACGGACTTAGCTGGTCTCTCTCAAACGCTTACGCCAACTACTACCTTTCGGATCCTTTCCTCAAGGGAATCAATGAAGGGAAATATACCATGGATGTGCTTGACAACAAGGTCCGCAGGGTCTTGAGACTTATGTTCCGCACGGTGATGGACAGAAACCGTCCTTTCGGCTCGTTCGTGAGTCCGGAACACATCGCGGCGGCGAGAAAGATCGGCTCGGAGTCCATCGTGCTTCTCAAGAACGATGGCGGCATTCTTCCGATAAAGAACGCGAGGAAGATTCTGGTTGTCGGCGAGAACGCTGTCAAGATGATGACAGTGGGCGGCGGAAGTTCCTCACTCAAAGTGAAGAACGAGGTCTCCCCGCTGGATGGAATCAGGGAAAGGTTCGCGGATGCGAAGGTGGTTTACGAGCGTGGTTATGTCGGTGATGCCAGCGGCCAGTTCGACGGGGTGACGACAGGTCAGGATCTTAGCGAGAGCCGTTCGGCGGAAAAGCTGATCTCCGACGCCGTGGCGGCTGCCAAGGATGCCGACTGCGTGATATTCATTGGTGGCCTGAACAAGAGTGACCATCAGGACAGCGAGGGCAACGACAGGGAAAGCTATGATCTTCCATATTCACAGAACGCTGTGATTGAGGCTCTTGCCGCAGCCAATCCGAAACTTGTGGTTGTGAATATCTCCGGAAACGCCGTGGCGATGCCGTGGGCTGACAAGGTTCCGGGAATAGTTCAGGACTGGTATCTTGGGAGCGAGGCCGGACATTCTCTGGCGGACGTGCTTTCAGGCGATGTCAACCCTTCCGGAAAACTACCGTTCACGATCGGGGCCACGCTGGCGGATTATCCTGTTCAGTCTGAAATCCAGTACCCGGGAATCCCTCGCAAGGAGACCGTCAAGATGGGCATTCAGGACAAGATCATCTACGATGAGACATACACGGAAGGAATATTCGTGGGCTACCGCTGGTTCGAGCACAGTGCCATCAAGCCGACCTTCCCGTTCGGCTACGGACTCAGCTACACCACGTTTGAATATGGCGAGCCTAAGACTTCTGGCTCAATCGAAAAGGGCTTGACCGTCACTGTTCCGGTGAAGAACACCGGCTCTGTGACCGGTGCTGAGATCGTGCAGATTTATGTCAGCGCTCCGGAAAGCTCAGTCGAGCGTCCGGTAAAGGAACTCAAGGGCTTCGGAAAGATATTCCTTGAACCAGGCAAGTCTGGTGAGGTGAAAGTGACTTTGGACAAGGCGGCCATCAGCTATTTCGACGCTGAAAAGCATGATTGGGCGGCTGAAAAAGGCAACTACAGGATTCTTGTCGGCGCTTCGTCCGAGGATATTCGTAAGACATTGGATTTTAAGTATTAATAGAGCCTTGAATGGCGAAAGGAACGGTTAATGTCGGCAGCCTGTGCCGTGAGATAGTTTCCGCTGTCAAGTCAGGGCAGTTCGCCCCCGTCTATCTGCTGATGGGGGACGAACCGTACTACACGGACATGGTCTGCGATGCTGTCATCGAGAACGCTCTTGACGAGGCTTCGCGGGATTTCAACGAGACGATCTGTTACGGGGCGGATGTCGATGCGGACACCGTCATCACAGCTGCCCGCAGGTTTCCGATGATGGCTGAGAGGCAATTGGTTGTTGTGAAGGACGCACAGGCAATGCGTGATCTGGAGAAGTTGGCTGTTTATTGCGAGAAACCTTCGGACTCCACGGTTCTGGTGCTTTTGATGCGCGGGGCTTCAGCTGACAAACGGAAGGCGTTGTACAAGCAGGCCTCCAAGAACGGGATTGTTGTCGAGTCCAATGCATTGAGGGACTACGAGATGCCTTCGTGGATCGCTCAGTATTATTCCGGAAGGGGACTGTCAATCGATCCCGAGGCCGCAGCTCTGCTGGCAGAGTCCGCCGGCACGAATCTGAGCCGCATCGCCGTCGAGACCGACAAGATGCTGAAGAATCTCCCGGAGGGAGCGAAGCAGATAACTGTCTCGGACGTAGAGCGGAATGTGGGTATCAGCAGGGAGTTCAGCGTGTTCGAACTGACCAAGGAACTTTCGGCGAGGAACGGGGCGAAGGCTTTGCGCATTGCCGCCCGGATCGGTGAGGCTGCGAAATTCGCGATGCCGATGGCCGTCAGCGCCCTCTACACCCATTTCGCCAGAATCCTGAAATACGCCGCGTTGAAGGAAAAGAACCGATACCCGGACAGAACCGCCGTCGCTGCCGCCCTGCAAGGCGTGAACCCTTATTTTTGGAAGGAATATGACATTGCGGTGGCCAACTACCCGGTCCGCAAGGCGATGGAGGTGATCTCCCTTCTTTGTGAATATGACTACAAAGGCAAAGGAGGAGATGCCGGGGAAGCCACTCCGGGCGAACTGCTCGTTGAATTGACAAGCAAGATTTTAAGTATATGAGTGAGAATATTATCGAGTGCAGGAATGTCTGCAAGAACTTCGGGGAGAAGGTCGCGCTTGACAACGTCAGTGTGAGCGTCCCTAAAGGCGGAATATTCGGTCTGCTGGGGCCTAACGGTGCCGGAAAGACCACGCTGATCCGCATCATTAACCGGATAACTATTCCTAATGGTGGAGAAGTTTTGTTCGACGGTCGTCCGATAACGCAGTCGGATGTCGAAAAGATAGGCTATTTGCCTGAAGAGCGGGGACTCTACCGCAAGATGGAGGTCGGCGACCAGGCAATGTATCTGGCCCAGTTGAAGGGCATGAGCGCAGCCGAGGCCCGCAAGGCGTTGAAGGAATGGTTTGTGCGTTTCGGAATCCAGGACTGGTGGAAGAAGAAGGTCGAGGAACTGTCCAAAGGTATGGCCCAGAAGGTTCAGTTCATCACGACCGTTGTGCACAAGCCGTCACTGATGATTCTGGACGAGCCGTTCTCCGGATTCGACCCGGTGAACGCCGAGTTGATCCGCAAGGAGATCCTTCGTTTGAAGGACGAGGGGGCCACGATCATCCTTTCTACCCACAACATGGAATCCGTGGAGGAACTGTGCGACAACATCGCCCTGATCAACAAATCTCATCTGGTGATTACCGGCGGGGTCAATGAGATCCGTCACAAATACGGCAACAACAACATCGAACTGGTCTACACCGGCGAGGACAGGGTCAAGGATGCCGAAGGAATATTCAAAGTCCTCTCTGACGAGGACAACGCCGGACGGCACACCGCCGTGCTGACTCTCGGGGAGAACGTGTCCTCCAATGACGCGCTCTCTGTCCTGCTCGGTCAGGACATCATCGTCAACTCGTTCAAGGAACTGATCCCGAGGATGAACGACATATTCATAAAACTTGTAACCGAGGAGGCATAGTCATGAATTTCAGAATAATAAAGACTGTCATAGCGAGGGAATATCTCACCCGCGTCAAGAAGAAGTCCTTCATTGTCACCACGATACTTGTGCCGCTGATTTTCGCGGCGACCATGATAATTGTCGGATTGATCATGGCCGGGACGAAGGAAAGGAAGCAGGATGTCGCCGTGGTTGACCGCTCCGGCATCGTGATGAGCCACCTGCAGGACACAGACCGGCTTACGTTCACGGACTATTCCTCCGAGAATCCCGATTCGGTCAAGGCCCGTCTGGACGAGTACGGGAAGGATGTCCTGATAGTAGTGTCTCCGCTGGATTCCGTCAAGAAGACGGTCTCCGTCCAGACATATTCAAAAGACCCGCTCGGAGTGGAGTTCACCTCGGGGCTTACCGCGAAGGCCAATGACGCGGTAGAGGAGTACCGTGTGCAGCAGTACGGCATCGACAACCTTTCCAAGATTATGGACGAGGTGAAGGCCGATGTCAAGGTGACGGAGTACACGATGGACGAAAAAGGCAACGAGACTGTCTCGGAGTCAGGGATATACATGATCATCTCCATGCTTCTGGGCATCATCATCTGGATGTTCATCATGATGTTCGGCGGGCAGGTGATGTCCAGTGTCATCGAGGAGAAGACCAGCAGGGTGGTCGAGGTGCTGATCTCGTCCGTCAAGGCCATCGACCTGATGTTCGGCAAGATCATCGGCGTGGCTCTTGTGGCGCTGACCCAGTTCTTCCTCTGGATTGTTCTGACCGGCGTGCTGGTCACCGTCGCCACAAGTGTGGTAGGCAAGGACATGCTCACCGGTATGGCCGGCAACCCTGAGATGATGGCCCAGACGATGGGTGTCTCTCCGGATCAGATGCAGGCTCTTGGCGGGACAACCGCCACCCTGGGAGCGGCCGCCGACTCGACCGCAGCCGTGGCCGGCGAGCCTGACGAGATGAGCGTCATCATCGGCACGCTCGTGAACATTCCTTGGGTGAAACTGATAGTCTCATTCCTTATCTACTTCATCCTCGGCTACCTGCTCTATGCGTCGATGTTTGCCGCCGTGGGTTCCGCCGTCGAGAATGAAGGCGACTCGCAGCAGCTTCAGATGCCTCTGACCATCCCGTTGATGATCGCTTATTTCATCATTCTGATGGCGTTCCAGAACCCAGACAGCGGAGTGGTTGTGTGGGGTTCGATGATTCCGTTCACCTCGCCGATCGTGATGCTGGCCAGGATCCCTTACGGGGTTCCGATGTGGCAGCTTGTGGTCTCGATCGTCCTGCTCCTTGTGACTTTCTTCGGCTGCGCCTGGCTCTCCGCCAAGATCTACAAGGTGGGAATCCTGATGTTCGGCAAGAAGTCCACGTTCAAGGATCTGTGGAAGTGGCTGAGGATGAAATAGCTTCTTGTCCGTCGCACCGCCGCGGGCAGCCGCGATGATGTGCTACTTTATTAACCATGTTAATATTCACTTATGAGGAAAACACTAATTATGATCATGTTCCTGGCGGGAGGGCTTTGCCTTTGCGCGCAGGAGCGGACAATCACCTGGACGACGGATCCGGTAGACGGCCACCGCACAGGTGTCGTGGCTTCCAACGCATCGAACGTTGAGGAAGCGATGGGTACGGTAAAAGGATGTACCTACTATGCGCCGAACGGCAGGAAGTTCCGCAAGGGGACTGTGAAGAATGTGGCCCGGATAATGCTTGATGCCCAGCCTGCGATGGCAAAGGTCAAGACCGTCATCGGCCATTCGACACGTGAGATGGTGCGCACCTATCCGGAGTGCGAGATCTATGACTGGTACATTGACGAGCTGATTCGCGCGACCGCCGACAGCACCGGCAAGAGGGTGGACATCGGTATCGCCAACAGAGGTGGGGTTAGGATCGACATGCCGGCGGGAGAGGTTCTCTATGACGACATTATGTCGATGTTCCCGTTCCGTAACAACCTCTGCTATGTGGCTTTGCGTGGACGTGACGTGCGCGCGCTGCTGGATCAGATGGCGGCTTCCACGTTCCAGATCGTCGGTGGCGTGAAGGTCGTGGCCAGGAACGGCAAGATTGTCTCGGCCACCATCGGCGGCGAGCCGCTGGACGATGACAGGCTCTACGGAGTGGCGACACTCAACTTCCTCCTGGACGGCGGTGACGGCTACAAGGTGGCCAGGAACGCCGAGGAGGTCATAATGTGCAACGGCTACCTCTACGACACGATGCTCGCCTATGTGCAGGGCCTCACCGCCGCCGGGAAGCCTATCGAGTACCAGAACCAGAACTGGATCACAATCCTTGAGGAGGGGGACAGCAAATGAGACGTTTTATTTTAGGAATATGCCTGCTCGCGGCCATCGCTAACATCGACGCCGCGGCCCAGAAGAGACTTACCATACTCCACGTCAATGACACCCACAGCCATCTTGAGCCGGAGCGCTCAGGTGAGCATGAGGGTATGGGAGGAGTGATCGAGCGCGCCGCCTACCGCGACAGTGTCGTGAAGGCTGACGGAAAGAGGAACGTGCTGCTCCTCCATGCCGGCGACTTCGATCAGGGCACGTCCTATTTCTCCGTGCTCGGAGGCGACATCGAGATCGATCTGATCAACGCGATGAAGTACGATTGCGTGACTTTGGGCAACCATGAGTTCGACAACGGTGTGGATGAGCTCGCGCGCCGACTTGCCAAGATCAAGTGTCCTGTGGTCTGCGCCAACTATGATTTCTCGAAAGTGTCTCTGTCTCAGTATGTCAAGCCGTACACCATTCTGAGGAAGGCCGGAATGAGGATCGGCATCATCGGCCTTATGCCGGACATCACCATCCTTGTCTCTAAGGAGGTCTCCGACATGATACCGGGCTTTGAGAACTCCGAGGTGGTCAACAAGTGGGCCGAGTACCTGAAGACCGAGAAGAAGTGCGACCTTGTGATCGCCCTCACCCACATCGGTTTCGAGAACGAGCCGTATCTGGATCAGATGCTTGTCCGCCGCACCCGCAACGTGGATCTCGTCGTAGGCGGCCACTCCCACACCTACCTCAAGGCTCCTCACTACGAGAACAACCTTGACGGTGTCCCGGTTCCGATCGTACAGGACGGCGAGTGGGGACTCTATGTCGGCAACATGAAGATTTCAAGGTAGTTCCGGATTTCAGAGTAAGAGATGGTGGCTAAGAGGAGACTTTCAGCCGCCATCTCTTTTCGGTGCTGGATTAAGAGGAGACATTCAGCCACTGTCTCTTTTCAGTGCTGGATTAAGAAGCTGTTCTGAATTGTTTGGAATGTTCTTTGAGGTGAAAAAATCTTCAGTTTCATCCCGCTTCTTCAGTCAGACAGCACCGTTATCTTCCTTGGAAGAAGCGGTCGAAACTGAAGTGTTTCACTCTCAACCCGGCGCCCGAGCTGAGGGCAATCGAACTTGTCCGGATTGCCGAGGTGAGCAGCAGGGGAAGAGATTGCTCTTAACCTTCAAACAAACAATTCAAAACAGCTTCTAAGAAAATAAGTAATCCTAAAGAGACTGTGTGAGAGTTTTTGGTACAGGAGAGGCTTGTCTGGTGTACCAAAGTGGCCAGGAGATAGGATTGGTACAGGAGGGGCTTGTCTGGTGTACCAAAGTGGCCAGGAGATAGGATTGGTACAGCTCTTTCCGAAGCGTCGCGGACGGCTCAGGGAATAATATTTCCCTGTTGATGCGAGACTGAAGACCGCCGCGGTCTTGTCCACATAAACATATCCACCTTCGCGGATTTCCGAGAAGCTCTGCATTCCTATAGGGTACAACATAGCCAATTCGTTATCTGTCATTCAAAGATAGTAAACATTATCCAAACCACAAATCACGTATCCGTCGGATTGAAGTGGAATTGAAGTGGGATTGCTACGCACAAAGCCCTGCAGGGCCTCATCTATAAACGAGCGTGCAGTTCATCAATCAAGTTATAAGTCGGCCGTAAGGTAGGAATTGTGGACAAGAGCTTCGCCCCGTGCCCTTCAACGGCATCGACAAAGGCCTTGATCTCCGGATAAAAACCTTGGGTGTAGATCTGATTGTTGGTCATGGACGGGATAAAATAGTTGCGGGAGAATAGTTCCACGCTGACCGGTTGATGATGGATAATCTTTTCCAGCGGCACTCCCATAAACGTGCCGCAATGAGGGCGGAAAGTCAACATCTCCATCCCATGCATCTCGTAAGTACCTTTGACAGAGCGCACAACCAGACTTTCCTGGGAGCTGGCCCACGAAGCTGATGTGGACAATTCCAGCATACCACTCACACATCCATGCCTCAGAATCAGCATCATCGTCACTCCTCCGCCTGAAGTCCGCACGGTTTCAAAACCTTGTACCACAGCGTCTCCGAAAAGAAACGACACATAGTCCAACGGATGGATGAACAAATCCGTCAAAGAGTCGCCTTCTGGATAACGCCCGGTGACATAGCGGAGGCTGTAGCTTTTTGCAACATCTTTACGGAGAGCTTTACGTAACGCCTGAGTGACAGGGGAATACCTCTTCTGCATTCCGACGACAGCCGGCACATTCCTCTGATCCGCCAATCTCGTCAAGACATCCAATTCCTCCAAAGTTCCGCACGGTGGCTTCTCGACAAATAAAGCCTTATTTGCCTTCAAAACTTCCGAGGCGATCCCAAAATGCGCAGACGGCGAGGCCGACACGAACACTCCCCTTACAGAATCATCCGACAGGATGTCATCCAAATCTGTCGTTACCGTGATTCCTGAATATTTCCTCTCTATCAACCGAGCCTTTTCCTTCGACCGACAGCAAATGTACTTCAACGGCACGTGAAGATAGTCCAGAACCGGATACAGATTATCCACGCTGTGCCCACCGAAACCCACGAAAGAATATTCATTGACACAGCATTCCTGTAGTCGTCGGCGGCTGCGCATATTTTTGTATCTTTCTATCAACTTTTCAATTTTTTCCATAACCTACATATTCTTCACTCGTTTGAAATAGCGATGATATGTCTCGCCATGCAAGCCGGACCAATTATATTTCCCATAGAAAACCTCAATCAGGCGTTTGGGGAAGATTCTTTCCAAATTCCGCATCAAGATGATGTCATACTTGCGATGGAAATTAATCCAGCAGCCATTGCATCCAGCAGAGTACGCACACTGCAATTTTCGGGCTCTCTTTGAATTGAATATTCCATCCAACGATTCTTTATGAATATTTCCAAGCGTCACTCCGAGATTCTGGCAAAGCGGCACATCACCATTCGAATGGACAACCAATGAACTGAATATACTCTGGCAGCGCAACAGAAGCCGCCCGTTCCGCCACTCATCATAAAGCGCCACGAAATCATAGTTTTCCTCCGTATCGTGAATATTCTCGGGAATTCTCCTAAGATAATCCTCAGCATCAGTCTCCAGCAACTCACCGGTCGTGTCGAAGAACGACATCGTCCCATAGATTCCGACACGGACATCTATCCCGTACTTCTTAGCGACATCAATCACAAACCGCATATCCTCAAAATCATTCCACGGAGACAGGCAGAACATCAACGAGACAGGCACTTCATTCTTCAATCCCTCCACAACCCGGATCACCTTGTCATAGCCATCCCGTCCACGCATCCGCAGATAAGTCTCACGGTCTCCGTCAAGCGACAAGTACAGATGTTTCGGCAGGTATTTCCTGACATATTCAATGACACGCTCGGGAGCAAGTCCGTTGGATAGCAAGGTGTAATTCGGATGATACCGACTGAACCATTCCATAATCTCCGCCGCCTGAGGATGCAGGATGAATTCACCGCCTTCCAGCCCTACAGTGGTATGCCGTGTTACGCACCGACTGGACATAATCCTCTTGATGTCTTCAAGTGAAAGGTTCTCGTCCGGCTTCTTCCAAATCGAGCAATGCCGGCAACGGGATTGACACCGAGTCGTTGAATATATCATCAACAGGCTCACTTTCTTCCGTCTCGGGAAAAACAGATTGTGAAGGTAAAGACCTCCGTTATAAAGGTAATCGGCAATGGAATACATAGAAGAAACCCTGCTCCTTAACAGGAATGATTATTTCCTGCAAAGTTCGGAACAAGGTTTCTACCATCCTATTTCAGAATCTACTTTCTTTTATAATAAATCACAGATTATCAATTAAATAAAGAAAATTTATTCACTTTTCACAATTGCTTCTCTCCTATATCTGAATCAAAAGCCTCATTCCTCAGCATCAGTATCTTTCCGCTCAACATCATTAGATGTGAAGTCATACACCCAGATCCGCTTAATAAAACCATCATACTTGTCCTTCTTATACTTACGCCAATTATACTCATTAAAGAACCGATTTCCAGCTTCGTCCTTGTCACGGACAAACCATTCCTTCAGAAGACTGCCATCCGATGAGAAGAAGCTGATTTTTCGATCGCCATCCGGTTCAGTGCTCGTCAATAAACCATCGAATACAGGATCCGTATTGATGTAACAATAATAAGTATACAGATGAAGCGAATCTCCCGGCATCACCTTCTCTAACTTAGGCTCCATAAATGTCCAGTCACACCAAATACCAATTGCTTCATTTGTGTCATTCTTGACCCACCATTCTCCTTCATTATCTGCAAAAGAATCGGAAGGGTCACAGGCTATAAAGCAATACATCGCCATAAACGCAAATAAAATCTTTTTCATAATAAAAACAGTTTAAGTCCCATAAATATAGAATCATTCTGGGGAAACGCAAAATATTTCCCCAGAAATCAAAAAAAACAGAAACTTTATCGTTGCCTTATTTCAAGACTGGAGCCTGATTCTACAAAGAATGTGGAACCTATCGAAACGTTACCAACCAATGTCAGTTTAGCGCCATTGATAACACTGACATCCTGAACAGATATATTTGTCCCAGTGACGGTTGTTGATTCCGACACGGTACGCCCTGAAAAAGTGACATCCTCCGTGACAGGTTCTTCCACATCCTCGATTATACCATATCTACTGAAGCAAGCCTTTATTGAATCAACCTTTTCGGGAAATTTTTCCCGCATTTTCGAATACAACGCATCGTATGTCTTTACATCACTTGTCAGACAATCGAAAATATTCTTTCTTGACAAGGATCCATTTCTATCAAGATCCCAGAATACTTCAGGTTTGAACCATTCATTATTTGTCTCCGGGTATTTCTTTGGAATGGAGGGCTTTAAACTTTCATATTTTCTCAAATTCCCCATATAGTCTCCCCACATCTCCCCGATGCCACATAATTCAGCATTGTTCCCAGTACCGTTTCCATAGGCACCATACGACATTATGTAACTCACATATTTTGCCCAAAATGCACTTCCAACCTGACTGTAGTGGCTTGCGTGGGCAAGTTCGTGATTGACGTGCTCATAGATGCTTTCATAATCTTTTCCACTCGTGCCTATCGTGATGTCTGGTAACAACACACGCAAGATTCCTTGCAAAGTTGTAGTTGTTAACCCATAGCCAAGGTTTGCGAAGAAATTCGCCCAACCCGAATGCACGTTAAGACCGATTCCGTGTTCCAATCTACGCAGCATTGGAGTCGATGACGAGCTTGCAGTCCTCCAACACCATATCTTCATTGTTCTTGGAGGTTTGGTTATGCCTGTCCGCTCACACATCGAGTAATAATCGTAACCAGCATTATTAATCACTGACCAACGCCAAGCACGTTCACTATTTTCAATGTTTTTCGAATAGCCATCTTTGTCGTGCCAACCAAGATTGCAATTAGCTCTCGCCAAAGGTCCATAATTTCCCCAAATGTCAAAATCCTTGATATTGTCATAGACTATGGCATAATGAAGACGATGACGGAATTTGCTTTCAAGCGCATAATGACCGTTGGCGTCAGTGTATGTCGTGGAGTACTTCACGAACCTATGTCCACGAATCTTTACTCCTTTTAACGGAGCATAATTATTCTGTGAGACATATACTTTGATCGTTCCTTCCGGAGTCACTCTGCCGGCTCTCGTCAAAACGTCCCCGTCCACATCTTCAAAATCATCATAGCCTAAACTTTGATAGGCGGCAGCCTCTACATCAACACTCAAGCCACCACGAGTCTGGACAATGCTCTCATTTTCTTCCGGGATATAGCACTCATCCAGAATCTCATACGTCATTTCAGCCGGGAAATCGTAATCTGGCTTAACTGTAGTATATAGCCAATTAAAACTGTATTCTGTTTCTGCGGTTTCCAAAGAGTCTATCTCGGCGTCAGTCAGATCTACATCCAATGGATAATCAAATAGTTCCAGACCTGATTCATATAACAGGAAGTGAAACTGCGTGCTGTCTTGAGGCATAAATCTGACATATAAATCCGTCGGTTCAAGCTCAACTTGCTCCAATGAATAGTTATCATAGACAGACTGCATCACACTCAATGAATATGGATTATGCTCGACTGGTGCGAAATCTTCATCATCATTTGTTACAGATGTCCTTGTAATTAGCTTTTCTTGTCCACTGTCATTCAAGTCATCAAAAACCATCTCATTCATTGTGCAGGAAAAGAACACTGTACAAACAAGGCCTAAAATGGGAATGATTCTCTTCATACTGTCCGGTTTTATGTTCATATTCCGTGTTAATCGACCCAGACAAGTTATTTATGTGTCTTCAATGTTTCCACTTCCTGCTGAAGTGACTTCACAGCATCAATGAGTATCGGGATGATTGCTGTGTAATCCACAAGTTTACGGCCTTCATCATCGGTGTACACGAGGTTAGGTAGAACCTCCTCAATTTCCTGAGCCAACAGTCCTATCTCAGCGTTGTTTCCTGTATATTAATTGTATGAAATGCCGGATGTAAGGTTTGCGGTGCGGGCCTCGTTTCCTATGAAATTGTAGGTGACAGGGCGTAATTGGGAAATGATGTCCAGTCCATTGTTGAGTGTGCGGATGCCTGTTTTGGCCCTCGCATCAGAATAGTTGTAGACCTTGCTGACCTGAATACTGTTGAATGTGCTCGTCTGCGAGTTATAAAACACAATCTGGTCATTGTGACCCGCGATGCGAGGCGCACCGGTGGCAGCAACACTGATCTGCAAGAACCTGCCATTAGTATGGTTGAAGTAAATTCCATTGCCAGCTACCGACATTACGTAGTAGTAGAAAGGAGTATCCGTTCCAATCAAGACTCTACCAGACTGATACTTTAGCTGAGCGGATGCCGACAAACTTGACATCAAAGAGATGGCGATCAACGCCAAGGCGAATGTGATTACCTTTTTCATAAAATTGATTATTAGAGTGTTATTGTAAAAATGGTTACTTAGTAAACGAGCCTTCAGAATAGGATCTATCGGTGATGATGGCGATATGATAAGTGCCCGACTCTTTCGGGACATCAAGCCTTTCAAAGTATATCACCGAAGAATCGAACTCGGCATATCCACACATCTGATTACGGGAATTGAAAAGGTAGACTGCAACACCACCTTGGTCAAGACAATTCACCTCAATTTCAGAAGACAGAGGCAAATAATACACTTTAATGCTGTAAGGGTCACTTCTGTCATAATCACTCTTGTCTTGATTAACAACAATCTCTTTCTTAACGACATTGTCATCAGTAGTGCAATTCGCCCTTGTCGTAAAGACGCCTATTATAACAAGCGCGAATAACGATAATAATAAACGTTTCATCTTCATACTCATTATGAGTATAGTTCATAATGCAAAGTTCCTCAATAAATATCTACTATCATAATAAAAAATCTACATTACATCAACGTATTTTATTAATAATAAGCAAATTGCGTAAAAGCAGATTTACTTTTACGCAATTCAGACCTACTAGTTTGCCATTAAACCTAACATTTAGACTTTTCGGATGATTCAAATAACTGATTAAGCCAATTTGCGAGTTTACCTGAGCTTTGTTCAAGCTTGAGTTTAGATCTGATTTGGCTGCTTATATTATAGGTATTTGACTTATTCACGACCTGACTTAATTCCGATGTCCTAAGGCCCAGCATCAATAAGCAACAGAATCCAACCTCTGAAGCGGTTAAACCAAAACTTTCCAGTTTTAATACAAAAGTTGGATGATATATCGCATATAGCATTCCAATGCTATCCGTTACAACATTTTTATTAGCTGTCAAGTCTTCAAGCTTATCAGCAACTTTAGACAAGGAATCAGGCTTATCTTTGGAAAGGAAAGTCCCTAACGCTATTATTCTTCTGTCCAGTATCTTTAGCGTCTCTTCATCTACATTGGAAATAATTTTAGATTTATAATATTCTTTGGTATTGGTCAAGTATTGGAACTCTTCTTTTAGCTCGTTATACTTTTGCTGCAGTCTTAGCTCTTCAGAATGCTTTTTGCACAGATACAAGGTGATAACGATAACGGAGAATGCAACCACCAATAAAATTATATACAAAGTCAAGTGTTGTCGTCGAATCTGCAGCCTATTCTCGAATTTTTCTTTTACGGAATTCACTTCCTGAGACATTTTTGCCATATCCAAAGAATCACTGATGTTGGAATACCTGGACAAATAATCATAAGCCAATTGATAGTTTCCTAAAGAATAATAAGCATCTGACTTGAGAAGATAGTAAGCCTCATCCGCTGAAAAATCATTGTATTCCGAATATTGATTTAACGAATTTATCGCTGCCGCGTACTCTCCTAATCGCATATATGCTTGAGCGACAAACTCCCAGTTTATTTCGGAAGGATCTTCGGCAACGGCCAGATATTTATCAAGGACAACACATATGCTATCAGGAGATTGTCCGGAATTGACCGACAGGCACAAGTGTAATTTGTTATACCCTAAAAGACTTCTGTGAGATAAGGAATCTTGTGATTTGACTATTGCCAGACAGCTATCGGCATCATTGAAGTTATCCCTGATTATATATGCTCTCGCTTGATCCAACAATGATGACACATAATTATTAATCTTCCCAGCTTTCAAGGAATAAGACTCAACCAGTTCAAGTTCTGAAATCAGATTATCAGAATAATCATATCTATCTGTGAGTATCTGTGATTTAGCGATATGCAATCGCGCTCTATCCTCGGCTGGAATTTTTCCGGATCTGATATGCTCCGCGCAAACCAGACTTTCCATAGCCTTGTCCATCTGACCGGCGTTCTGATAGATGCGGGCCTGGTAGTAGTAGGACTTGAACTTGTACGGAGCGTTGAGGCGGTGGCGATAATAGCTCACGGCGATGTTGATGAGCGAGTCGTCCGTCCTGTCGATGTAGTTCTTGTCAAGGGCGATTGATTTAAGGAGAGCATAACGAGCGTTCTGACTTCTGGAATCGAAATGAAGCGAGTCAATCGACTCCAGAATGGCAAGTGCTGAATCCGGACTTGCGGACATACAGGACTCGGCGCGGTCGAGACTTTCATCAACGGCCTGGTTTCGTCCGCAGAAGGTCAGAACGCAGGTCAATATAGAGATAGTTAGTACATTTTTCATTGTTCGGTGTAGTAAATAACACCCAAATATAGAACAAAAATCATTTCCGACAAAAGACAGCAATGCTGAAAGTGTAATCGTAAATGGCAGAAGTAGAAAAACCTTAGCAACAACATTAGTTATCAATTAATTATTCACCTCAAAAGTAGATTCCAGCAATAGAAAAATTAGATTCAATATTCGATGAGTCGTCAGCCTTGCCCCATTGTCCGCATATGGTAGAATACACCGATCTACAAAAAATCCAGCTTCAGAATGAACTTAATTCAAACTGAAGCCGGATGTGATTATTGTCACTTCAAAAGCTGAAGGCTACTTCGCTTTCTTAAGGATTATCTCATCTGTGACTCCATTGTTGGCGACAACCTTGAAGGTGTCCTCGTCGGTCTTGAGGCGGACAGCCGGGAAAGTCCATACAACTCCGCTGGATTAAGAAGTAGTTTTGAATTGTTTGAAATGTTCTTTAAGGAGAAATAATCTTCATTTTCTTCCCGCTTTTTCAGTCAGATCCGACCGCTGTCTTCCTTGGAAGAAGCGGTCGAAACTGAAGTGTTTCACTCTCAACCCGGTGCCCGAACTGAGGGCAATCGAACTTGTCCGGATTGCCGAGGTGAGCAGCAGGGGAAGAGATTGCTCTTAACCTTCAAACAAACAATTCAAAACAGATTTTAAGAAAAAAAAGTAATCCTAAAGAGACTGTGTGAGAGTTTTTGGTACAGGAGGGGCTTGTCAGGTGTACCAAAGTGGCCAGGAGATAGGATTGGTACAGGAAAGGCTTGTCTGTGTCTTCCAAGGTCGTCTCGTGAGCGAGACGGCGCATTCTGCTCACGGGAGGGTCTTCCGAGGTTGTCTCTTGAGCGAGACGGCGCGTTCTGCTCACGGAGTGGCCTTCCGAGGTCGTCTCGTGAGCGAGACGGCGTGTTCTGCTCACGGAAGGGTCTTCCGAGGTTGTCTCGTGAGCGAGACGGCGCATTCTGCTCACGGAAGTGTCTTCCGAGGTTGTCTCGTGAGCGAAACAGTGCGATTTGCTCACGGGAGGGTCTTCTGCTGTGATCCCGGGCGACGGAAAGGTGCGGAAGTGTCGCATTGAAGACCTTGGGTCTGGTTGTTGGCACTCTGAATGTCAAGGAAGTTGAAACACGGCCGGAAAAGTTACCCATGCCCAAGGTGGCGGAGGGGGATTCAATGTCGGCAACATGAAGATTACAAGGTAGTTCCGCTTATATGACAAAAAAAAGAAGGTGACCAGGTTAAAAAACTTGGTCACCTTCTTTTCGCCATTCCTTTTGCCGGCTCGTCCGGCATATGTCAGTGAGGCCTCTGAGGGAGTGTCATAGGATCGGGCCGAAATAAAAGATACGGATGTCCCCCTTTGTCTCACGGTACAGGGTGATCGATAGGTCGAACTCCAGAAAGCGGCCGTCCTTCGACACATGATAGTGGTTGAGATGGGCTCCGGTTACTGACTTATTGCCGCTCACATAATGATCCCCTTCGGTGCGCTCCAGAGGGATGTACATTGTGGCGACTCCGGGAAGGTCGAGTTCCACCAAGGAAACGTTGAAGCTGATGTGGCCTGGTGCGCCGCAGCGGCAGCGCCATCCGGACATCTTGACGCGAATGTCGTTCCCGTCATAGAATACCCATTTCTGGTTTCCCTCGAAATCTTTTCCCTTGACATTGGTCAGGTTGCAGTAGTGCTGTTTGTCTACGGTCACATAGCCGCGCGTGGTCACCTGCTGATCGTCAGGAAGTAATTGATTGCAGGAGACAATTCCTGCCAGCGCGATCAGAAACGGAAGGAATAAATGTCTGGTGCTCATAATTCAATAGTTTTTTAGTCTCTGACAATATAAATCCTATTGATACGCATTTCTTGCATCATCGGTTCCCGGAAAGGAAACTTTTTTTACCATACGGTTCCCTCACGTCGGCAAACTCTTGGAAGAAGTCTGTTACGAACGACCCTTTTATGGTGCCGGAGGGGCTGGCATAAAAGGGCGCATAGGCGGCCGGGAGTCTATCTGGATTTCCGGAGGACGATCTGGTCGGTGGTGCCGTCGTTGGCGACCACCTTGAAGGTGTCCTCGTCGGTCTTCAGGCGGACGGCGGGGAAAGTCCAGACCACACCGGAGGATTCCTCAGAGCTGACCATGCGATCAATAAGCCGGCCGTTCTGGTAAAGGGTCAGGTACTTTGCGTTGCTGTAGACCTTGATGCGGAGATCCTGGTCGGCAGGGAAATATTTCAGACGGCCGGCGGTAATGTGAACCGTTGTCTCATCCTTGTTCCAAAGGGACTTGTAAAGGTAGAACACGTCCTTTTTAGTCTGGCGGTCACGGGTCACAAGCCCTTTGTCATTCATGTACTTGCGGTCGTTGTTTTTCACGAACTTGACCCCGTCCTCGGAATCCATGTAACCTTCCTGACGGTTGGCCACCGGAAAATCGAACAAGACCCAAATGGATGTGAAGTTCAGCCAAGGCATCGCCTTGATCTGGCGGACGTGCGACTCGTGGAAACGGTTCGCGTATTCTTCATAATGCTTTGAGTCGTCCTCCTTGTCGCGGACAGCGTCCGCAGGGTTCCATACTTGACAGAACGGATTGTTGCCGACGCCATATTCAGCGACATTGACAGGGCAGTCAGGTCTCAGGCCGCGGACTTTTTTCAGCGTGGGCGTGAATCCGTCGAAATTGTTGGGTGTCCTGTACCAGCCGAAGTAAAGATTCTGGGAGCAGAAGTCACCCCTTAGTTCAGGATAGCCTTCACGGGCGAGATTCGAGCAATCCGTGAAGCCCACAAATCGGTCAGGATCAAGTTTTTTAGTAAAGTTATAGAGCCTTTCGGTCTCTCTCGCTACCCTTCCCGCATCAAACGGTCCCTGGAGGTCATTGTTGTTACCCCAGGTGTCCAGTTCGTTCCACATACCCCAGAAAGCGATCGAAGGATGGTTGTAGAGATTGTTGACCATCTCCTTCATCTGATGGTGGAGATTGTTGAAATAGGCCTGTGTGGCGTTGGTTCCGCACACATTGACCCAAGGAATCTCCGTCTGGACAATGATTCCGAGAGAGTCACAAAGCTGGAACGCGAAGTCGTTATGCGGATAATGGGCGAGACGCAGGAAGTTCGCCCCAAGCTCCTTGACGATGCGGTAGTCGCGGCGATAGTCAGCCTGAGTCAACGCGGAGGCCTTCCCATCAGTGTCCTGATGCATCGCCACGCCACGGAGAGGGTAAGGACGACCGTTCAGAAGGAATCCTCTCTCCGGATCCATCCCTATCGAACGGTAACCGACCTTTGTCTCGGCGATGTCCATCATCCTCTTTCCCTTGAACAGCTCGACCCTGATCGTGTAGAGGTAAGGATCTTTCATGCCTTCCCAAAGATGCATGCCGGAAAGGATGAACTCATGGTCGAAGTCATATTCAGAGAACGCCTTGACAAGGACCTCGCGGTCAGCCTGATAGCCCAACGCGCCATTGGCCTCCAGAAGCTGGACACGCACAAGGATGTCCGCGTCCCGATTGCCCGCGTTGACCAGTTTAGCCCTGACATTGGTGACAACTTTCTTCTTGGTCACGACCGGAGTCTCGCAACGAAGCCTGTACATTCCGTAGTCCTCCGGCGAAAAATAGACATCATCCATGACCAGAAGCCAGACCGGATTGTGCAGTCCGCCGTTCTTATTGAAGTCCGAAGTGACAGGAGCCATCTCCAAGTCCTCAGAGTTGTCGCAAATCACCTCCACCCTGTTGACACCCCTGGTCAAAGACTCTGTGATGTTTGCGGAGAAAGGCGTGTAGCCACCCTTGTGGGCCGCTACCTGCTCTCCGTTGACCTTGACAACGGCCGCCTGAGCCGCACCCTCGAAAAAGAGATAATATGTCTTCTTCACATCGGTGATCCTCAGATCACAGCGATAAGTCGCCTTGCCACGGTAGTAATAAGGAGAATGGCCATCCTCGGCGTTGTAGGAATGCGGCACGGCCACGGTCTCCCAATTGGAGCCGTCCTTGCTGAATTCCCATTCCTTCAACTGTTCCTGACGGAAACCACGGATCTGTGCCTCCGACGGGAGGGCGGAAAAAAGGATCGCCGCTATGACGACGCAGAATAAATGTCTTTTCATCAAGATGAATGATTTACGCATAATTACGCAAAGTTAGCAATAATCGTCGGAAATTCTTATCTTCGCAGCAGATAAACATCAATCATTTCTCCTTATGGACAGAAATTGCTTAAGAAACTATGACAAGACCAGAAAAGTCCACGACTGGTTCAGGTACTTCGCGCCTGTCTTCATCACCTTTTCCGTGGCGCTTGGCTTCATCACAAGGATATTATTGCTGTTCACTCCGCCTACTGTCATCGGATTCACGGCGCTGGAATGGCTTAAGATCTTTCTGTTAGGCTTTGTCAATGATGTGGCGTTCTCCCTGCTCGCGCTCGCACCGGCGATGGTGGTGCAGGCCACGCTGAACGACGCCAAGTACAAAAAGCCGCTCTGCTACATTATCGGAGCCGCCCTGCTCGCCTTCGCGGTCTACTCATTGCTGCCATCCAACATATTCACTGAATATGGTTCCGTCGTTCCGACGATAGCCCGTCTGCTCTCCCTCCTGCTTCTCGGCGCGTTCTGCCTGAGGCTGTTCATCCCGAACATCAGGAAGGGTTGGTGCAAGGCCGGACTGCTGTTCACTATGGGGCTGTACATATTCCTGATGATAGTGAACGCCATCTCTGAGTGTGTCTTCTGGAACGAGTTCGGCGTGAGGTACAACTTCATAGCGGTTGACTATCTGGTCTACACGAACGAGGTGATCGGGAACATCATGGAATCATATCCTATCGTGCCGATGTTCCTCGGGGTCTTTCTTGTGGCGGTGCTGATCTGTTGGCGGCTGTTCCGGCGGAAGGATTTCAGCGAGTCCGGCAACGGGGGAGCCGTTCCGTTCCTGGCGACATTCGTCATCTATGCGGTGCTGTTCGCCGGAAGCTTCTTCTGGCTGCGTTTCAGCTACCGTAACCTCCAGAGCTCCAATAACTACGCGACCGAGTTGCAGTGCAACGGATGCTGGAATTTCCTTGAGGCCTACAGCAGCAGCACTCTTGAATATGACAGGTTCTATCAGATGCTTCCCGAGGATGAGGCGCTGGGGCTCAAGCTCGCGCTGTGCGGCCAGGTTCCCGCCCGTGAGGAGGCTGGCTCCGCGGTCCGGCAGGCAGACCAGCCGGCCGATGCCGCCGTGCGGATGATAAGGGACTCCGTTCCGCCTGTCAGGAAGAACATCGTGATGATTACCGTCGAGAGCCTGAGCGCCGATTTCCTCGCCGCCTATGGCAATGAGGACGGCATCACTCCGAATCTGGACACGCTCATTGAAAAGAGCCTTGTCTTCGACAACCTCTACGCCGCCGGCAACCGATCCGTCCGCGGCCTTGAGGCCCTGACCCTCTGCATTCCGCCGAGCGCCGGCGAAAGCCTTATCAAAAGGCCGGACAACGCCGGACTTTTCTCCACCGGCACCGTGCTGAGGGAGAACGGCTACACGACCTCGTTCATCTACGGCGGCGACAGCTATTTCGACAACATGCGCGCCTACTTCTCCGGCAACGGCTTCGAGATCATCGACAAGTACTGTTATCCGAAGGAGGACATAACGTTCAGCAACATCTGGGGTACCTGCGACGAGGATTCGTACAGGGTGGCCTTGAAGGAGTTCGACAAGAAGGCCGAGAGCGGGACTCCGTTCCACGCCATCATATTCACAATCAGCAATCATCGTCCGTACACATTCCCGGAAGGGAAGATCACCTACGACGGTGAGATGAAGTCGCGCTCCGCCGCCGTGAAGTACACCGATTTCGCCATCGGCCAGTTCCTCGCCGAGGCCTCGCGCAGACCGTGGTTCGGCAACACCGTGTTCATCGTCGTGGCTGACCACTGCGCCTCCAGCGCCGGCAAGACCAGCATCCCGGTGGACAAGTACCACATACCGGCGATCGTCTATTCCCCGGGCTTCATCCAGCCTCGGAGGGTGGAGAAGCTTTGCTCCCAGATTGACCTGATGCCGACCATCTTCTCCCTGTTGCACTTCTCCTATGACTCGAAGTTCTACGGCCGGGACATCCTCGCGCCGGACTACAACCAGCGGGCGTTCATGGCCACCTACCAGGATCTGGGCTACTACAGTGATGATGTGCTGACCGTCCTCTCGCCGGTTCGCCGAATCCGGCAGTTCGACGTGAGGGAGACCGGACCGTGGAGCCACACCGAGACGCCGAAGGAGACACCGGCGGACTCCCTGGTGAGGGAAGCCCAGGCATTCTACCAGACTGTCAACCTTAAGCCGTGGTGAATGTCAGACAGATAGCCGCAAGATAAACTATCAGGTATGAACAAGAAAGTCCTCTATTACATCGCCGCCCTCCTTTGGGGAGCGCCGGGGGTTGTCATCGCCGTCAAAGGCATCCAGGCGTACTTGGCAATGCCTACGGAAAGGCTCTGGTGGCTGCTGCTCATCACGGCCTTTGTGCTGATGTGCTTCTACCTCATGTTCCGCAAAGCCGTGAACAAGTACTCGGCGCGCATCGCCGGACTGCCGCGGAAGACGACTCCCTGGCAGACATTCCCACCCGGCGGATGGATTCTGATTGCGGGCATGGCATGCCTTGGCGTCAGCCTGAAGTTCATACCCGGACTCCCCGCTGAATTCATCGCATCCTTCTACTCCGGCCTCGGCCCGATGCTCATCCTCGCGGCCTGCCGGTTCATATTCAAATCCTTTATTCCCTGACGTAGTGAGGCATCTCCGATGGAGTGATGATGGAGATCTCGCATAGCCCCTTCACCTCGCCGTCTTCCTTCCAGGCGCTCTGGAAGATGAATTTGTGTACACCTTGCTTCTCGATGGTGTAGCAGTTCGTGCCGCCCGTCTCCAGCAGGTGACGGATTATGCCTGCGGAACGTTCACCGTGGCAGCCGAAAAGGTTCTTTCCGATCAGGCTGCCATGCTTCTCGTACTGTCTCACGGCAGGATCGTTCTGATAGATAATCACTCCGTCATTGTCACAGACGGTTATGGAGCAGTTCAGCTCCTTGGCCCAGTCAGGTATTATCATAATGTGATTAGTTAAGAAGCTGTTTTGAATTGTTTGAAATGTTCTTTGAGGTGAAAAATCTTCATTTTCTTCCCGCTTCTTCAGTCAGATAGCACCGCTATCTTCCTTGGAAGAAGCGGTCGAAACTGAAGTTTTTCACTCTCAAACCTTCAAACAAACAATTCAAAACAGCTTCTAATTGTTGCGAAGATAAGCATTCCTTCCCGAATGTCCCTGCTGTCCCGTGAGGAAATCTACCGGATGTTGCGGCGGACGGGGAGGAGGGCGATGATGTAGCCGATGAGGGCTACACCGGCGATGGTGGCGAGGACGTCTTGCCACTGGAGGATGACCGGGTAGGCGTTCACGAGGAAGCTGCCGGGCATCTTGATGAAGCCGAAGTGCTGCTGGGCGAGGGAGAAACCGATGCCGATGACAAGACCGGCGGCGAGACCGAGAAGGGAGATCAGCCAGCCTTCCAGAGTGAAGGTGCGGCGGAGCATCTTGTCCGTGGCTCCGAGGCTGCGGTAGGTTTCGATGTCATCCTTTTTCTCGATGATGAGCATCGTGATGCTGCCGAAGATATTCAAGGCGATCTGGAGAACCGCTCTCTGGTACCAATTCTCGTTTCACCCGCAGTCTGTACCCTTAAGCATTCAGGAGAATACTTTCTTCCCTGCATCGGAATAGTTTGAATAGTCTTTGCACACTCCGTGAGCGGCAAGGCGGTTTTCGCTCACACTCGTCATAGTTTCCGCTCCGCAAGAACGCTTGGAACAAAAGCGAGGAAAACAGTGGCAAACAACATCATCTTACCAGAAATTCATTAAATTTGCAAAAATGCCGTCATCCCACCAATCAGGTAGGCCGGGACAAGAGATTTTAGGAGGACAGAAATATGCTTTACCCTATTGGAATACAGAACTTTTCTGAGATTCGCACACGAGGCTTTGCCTATGTGGACAAAACCGCCGCTGTATATGCCCTGGCGGCGACAGGCAAGTACTATTTTCTGAGTCGCCCTCGACGGTTCGGAAAGAGCCTTCTCATCTCAACGATGGAGGCATACTTCAGCGGGAAGAAGGAACTCTTCAATGGATTGGCGATGGAGGCGCTTGAAAAGGATTGGGCCACTTATCCGGTTCTGCATCTTGATCTTACCGGGAGTGCCTACACTTCTGTTTCCGACCTGAAAGAAAGACTGGAACTCCATCTGAGCCGATGGGAGGAAATCTATGGCAAAGTCGGTGATTTCACAGACACGGCATCCAGATTCGACTCGGTGATAGAGTCCGCCGTAAGGAAAACCGGCAAAAAAGTGGTTATTCTCATCGACGAGTATGAAAAGCCTATTGTTGACAATATTGACGCTCCGGAACTTATGGAAAGGTTCAGACGTGAGCTTCAAGGGTTCTACAGCGTCATCAAAGGCAAGGATGAATGCATACGCTTCGTCTTCCTGACAGGAGTCACTAAGCTCGGTAAGATGAGCATATTCAGCGGGCTTAACAATCTGAATGACATTTCGATGGATTTGCGTTATGCGGATATCTGCGGCATTTCGGAAAGCGAATTACAAGCTAATTTCGATGCGAGTGTGGAAGAACTTGCCGCTGTCTGTGGGCTTGCGAAGGAGAAGTGCTATGCCAAACTTGCGCGGATGTACGACGGCTATCATTTCCATCCCAAAGCCATCGGGGTCTATAATCCATTCAGCTTACTGAACACATTTTACGCCAATGAATTCCGTATGTACTGGTTTCAGACAGGAACTCCGTCATTCCTCGTTCGCTACCTTCAGGCCGGGCGATACAATCTTGACAGCATCTCAAAGGATGGTGTCTCTGTCGAGACGCTCACCGGAGCGAACTATGTCAGCCCGGCGCCGATTACCCTGATGTATCAGACCGGTTACCTTACAATCAAAGACTATGACGACCGCTTTGGCACTTATACTCTTGACTACCCTAACGAGGAGGTGAAGACAGGATTTCTCAACTCCTTGAGCCAGCTATACACCCCTGCATTGGCCAGGGGAGATTTCAGTGTCGCGAAATTCGTCACGGACATCGAACGTGGTGATGTCGAAAGCTTTGTGAACCGCTTCACGGCGTTCCTTGCCGATAACAGCTACGAGCTACAGGGAGATCTCGAACTCTATTTTCAGAACACTATGTCTGTGATGCTCAAGATGATGGGTCTCTATGTCAAAACAGAGTACCAGACATCTAACGGACGGATAGACATCCTCTTCGACACGGACAGATTCGTCTATGTCATCGAACTCAAACGGGATGCCTCACCAGAAGCCGCTCTTGCACAGATTGAGGAGAGAGGCTACGACAGACCTTTCCTTGCAAGCGGCAAGAAAATCATTAAACTTGGCATCAATTTTTCCTCCCGCACCCGCACTGTTGACGGCTGGATTCAGAAGTGAGATTATTCATTGGTACCGTAGGGACTCCTCTCCGGTACCAATTCTCGTTTCACCCGCAGTCTGTACCCTTAAGCATTCAGGAGAATACTTTCTTCCCTGCATCGGAATAGTTTGAATAGTCTTTGCCTCCGTGCGCTGAAATGTCACTTTTGCTCACGAGTCAACCTAAATCAGGACAATACACTTCGTGCGCGGCAAGGCGGTTTTCGCTCACAAGCAGAAGCGTTATTGGCGCTATCTTTGAGTGCGTTCACGTGCATAAATCATGCGCGGACAAGACGGCAAGCGTCCATAAGACTGTAGGTATTGGCAAGTGAACTCAAATCCGAGACAAGCCTCACCTTATGCCCTTCGACAGCATCCACGAATGTCTTTATTTCAGAGTAGTAGCCCTGGGTGTAAACCTGATTGTTGACAAGAGCCGGCACAAAGGCGTTTCTGGCGAAGAGCCGCACGCTGCTTTGAGGACGCGGGAACACTTTTTCCAACGGAATCCCGATCAAGGAGCCGGGAAACGGGATGAATGTCAACGACTCCATCTGTCGCATCTTGTAATCGCCTTTGGATGATCTGACTGTAAGGCTCTCCTGGGCAACGTTCCAGGATGATGATGTTGATAACTCTAAAACTCCGCTGACATCCTTGTGCTTAAGTATCAGCATCATAGTGACTCCACCGTTGGAAGTCCCGACCAAGTCGTACCCTATGACTTTAGCCTCTCCGAAAAGGTACGTCACATAGTCAAGCGGATGTATGAACAGATCCGTGAGCGGATCTCCTTCCGGATAGCCCCCGGTCAGGTATTTAAGGTTGTATGTGTCAGGATGGTCTCTATCCAGGGCTTTCTTCAAGACTTTAGTTAGAGGAGAATGTCTCTTTTGCATTCCAGCCATAGCCGTGACACCGCTTCTCTCCGCCAACCCGACAAGAATGCCAAGCTCCTCAGAAGTGCGGCACGGTGGCTTTTCGACAAAAAGCGCCTTGCCAGACATAAGGACTTTGGCCGCAATGTCAAAATGCGCCGACGGCGAGGCCGATACAATCACCCCTTTGACGGCTTCGTCCGAAAGAATGTCCTCCAAATCAGTCGTGGCGGTGACTCCGGAATACTTCCTTTCAATCAACGCCGCCTTTTCTTTTGATCGGCAGCAGACGTACTTAAGCGGCACGCCCAAGTAATCCAAAACAGGGTACAGGTTGTCCACGCTGTGGCTTCCGACACCCACGAATGCATATTCATTAAGGAACGACTCGCTCAGCCGCCGGACACTTCTGACGTTCTTGTATTTTCCTATCAGTCTGTCAATATATTCCATCGCTCTTATGATTTGAAATGTCGTAGATGCGTTTGATGTATGATTTATAGGTCTCTTGATGGTTTTCCGTCCAATTGTATTTTCCGTAGAATAGCTCGATGACCCTTTTGGGCAAGAATCTCTCCAAGTTTCTCACAAGGATGATGTCATATTTCCTATGAAAATTTATCCAGCATCCGTTGCAACCTGCGGAGTACTTGCGCTGCAAGTCTCTTGAGTTTGTTGAATTGAAAATCTCATCCAACGATTCCGTGTGAATATTCCCAAGCGAGACCCCAAGATTCTGGCAAAGAGGGACTTCTCCGTCGGCGTGAATCACCAGACAACTGAATATGCTCTGGCAGCGCAACTTGAGCCTGCAATTCCGCCACTCGTCGTACAATGCCACAAAGTCGTAGTTTTCCTCTGTTTTATGAATATTTCCGGGAATATTCCGAATATACTCATCCGTCTTGGTAGTCAGCAGGTCGCTCGTAGTGTCGAAAAAATCCATTGTCCCATAAATTCCGATTCGGATGTCGATCCCGTTACGCTTCGCCACGTCTATCACGAATCTCATATCCTCGAAACTGTTCCAAGGCGATAGGCAGAACATCAACGAGATTGGCACCTCGTCCTTAAGCTCTCGCACCACTCTCATAACCTTGTCATAGCCGTCCCTGCCCCGCATCCGCTGATAAGTCTCACGATCCCCGTCAAGAGAAAGGTAAAGATGCGACGGCTGGTACAGGCTGACATATTCAATTACCCGTTCAGGGAACAGTCCGTTGCTCAGCAGCGTGTAATTCGGATGATTATGGGCGAACCATTCCATAATCTCCGTCGCCTGCGGGTGAAGAATGAACTCGCCTCCTTCGAGTCCGACGGTGGTTCGCGGTGTCACACACCTGCTGAGCATAATGCTCTTGATGTCTTCCAACGAAAGGTTCTTGTCCGGCTTCTTATAAATTGAGCAATGCCGGCAACGGGATTGGCATCTCGTCGTTGAATATATCATCAGTTGGCTTAGTCTTTTCCGCTTGGGAAATGCCAGATTGTGGAGGTACAGACATCCGTTGTGAAGATAGTCAATGATTGAGTACATAATGAAACCCTGCTCCTTAACAGGCTTATTGTTTGCCTGTAAATTTCGGAACAAGGTTTCTACTCTCCTACTTTAGTATCAACTTTCTTCCTCTATACATCATTGGTAATCAAATGTATAGAACTATTTTACCTACTTTCGCCGGATTCGCCGCTACCGGAGGAGACATCTTCTTTAAGATCATCCTCAGTCAGTTCAAACACCCACTTTTTCTGAGTCGTGCCATCCGATTGGAGTTCAACAGACTTAATCCAATTGCTCTCACCATAGAACCTTCCGGCTCTATGCGCGTCATCAAGCGCCCAATCCTTCAACAGCGTTCCGCCATCCGATGAATAGACGCTAATCGCATAGTTACCGGATGTACCATCCTGATGATATATGTCTGGATCTCCCACGAACAAATAATTGAACGGAACATCTTCCCTTTCCCAATAAAAGTTATACAGCCAGTAAGAATCTCCCGGCTTGACCACTTCTGGCTCAGGATGAGCATAAGTCCAAAAACTCTTGACGACAATGGTTTCGTCCGTCATATTCTTCAGCAACCAATCCGCAGTAAATTCCGGGCCATCATCATCACAAGGGCAGGCGGTAAAACTACAGGCGACAAGAACAATCAAAATAAACTTCTTCATAATAAAAACAGTTTAAGTTTCTCAAATGTATAAACATTATGTGGAAAAAGCAACAGCTTTTTCCACATAATGTCCAAAGATTAATGCGATTTTATTTCCAGACTCGATCCACCTTCCACGAGAAACGATGGATAAATCTCGACATTTCCCACCAATTTCAACCCACCACCGTTAATGACACTTACGTTCCTGACCGTTACGCCGTGACTTCCATCCCTGTCATAGATGTTCTTGTTTTGAGTAGTAATGACGACATCTTTCTTTACGATGTCGTCAGACGCACGCAGAGCACTAGCTGAAGGGCATATAGCCAATAGCATAAGAGCCACTGAAATAATACAGTTCTTTGTCATTTTTCATAAAATTTGTTAGCGCAAAGTTCTGTATTAGTTTTCTACTATTGAAATATCAAACCTACTTCAGCAATTTGTATATCATTATAGATAAAGCTATTGAAGAAAATTTGTCTACTTTTGCACAAAGCATATCTACAGTATGTCAGTAACGGGTTTATGCTCATCCTCCGACGCCGCATAGAGATCGGTCAACCAATTTGATAGTTTGCCCGAATTATGTTCAAGTTTAAGTTTTGCTCTGATGCGGCTACTGATGTTATATGTGTTTGATTTATTGACGACCATACTTAACTCGGATGTTTTTAGTCCGAGTACCAATAGGCAGCAAAAACCCACTTCCGACGCTGTCAATCCATATTCTTCCAATTTTAGAACGAAGTTGGGATGGTACATAGCGTACAGCATTCCAATACTATCTGTTACAGTGTTCTTGTCAGCCGTCAAATCTTCAAGTTTATCAGCAACTTTAGACAGAGAGTCAGGTGTGTCTTTAGAGAGGAAATGTCCCAAAGCCTTGATTCTCCGCTCAAGTATCCTATGAGCCTCTTCGTCAGCCTCTGGCAGAATACGTTCCTGCGCCTTCTTCAAGAACTCATATTCGTCCTTAAGGTCGTTATATTTCCGCCTCAATCTTTCTTCTGAGGATTTTTTCTTACGCACATAAATGATAAATATGGTCATGGAGAAAATTAAAATCAATGCAGCCACACATATTGTCAGACGTTGCCTCCTGATCAGCAAATTTTTCTCATATTTTTCCTCTACAGATTTGACCTCCTGGGACATTTTCACCATATCAAGCGAGTCACTAATCTCAGAATATTTGTGCAGAGCGCCGTATGCGAGAGCATAATCACCTAATTTTAAGCGTGTTTTGGACAAAAGGTAGTAGTAGGCCTCGTCCTCGGAAACATCATTAAACAATGATTGCGCATGAAGAGCTTTGAGTGCCTGCATGCTCTCTCCAGACTTCATATACGCTTCGGCAACATATTCCCAATTAATCTCAGTCGAGTCTTCGGCAATGTCAAGATACTTTTGCGTGATTGCAGAAATACTGTCAACAGGTTGTTTGGATTTGACCGACAGCCAAAGGAGGGTTTTATTATAGCCTAACATACTTCTTCTCGACAAGGTATCCAGATCACGGATGACATCCAAACATAGAGAAGCCTCTTCGAATTTGTCTCTAATAATGTAAGTTTCAGCCTGATCCAACAGAGATGACACATAATTGTCAGCATTGCCTGCCTCCTTGGAGTATAGTTCTACATTTTTTAGTTCAGCCAGCAATTCATCTGAATAATCATAGCGTTCTATAAGGATGCGTGATTTGGCAATATGCAGACGCGCAAGATCCGATGCCTCAATGTGTTTCTTCTCTACATGTTCCGCACGCACGAGACTAGCCATGGCTTTATCCAATTGGTCAGCGTTCTGGTAGATGCGGGCCTGATAGTAGTAGGACTTGAACTTGTAGGCTGGGTTGCAGCGATGGCGGTAGTAGTTGACCGCTACGTTGACGAGCGAGTCGTCAGTCCGGTCTATGTAGTTCTTGTCGAGAGCCATCGACTTCAGGAGGGCATAGCGGGCGTTCTGCCGCCTTGAATTGAAATGCGTGGAGTCCATCGCCTCAAGGATCGCGAGGGCTGAGTCCGGACGGTCTGACATACAAGACTCGGCACGGTCAAGGCTTTCGGTGATGACATCCTGCCGTCCGCAAAAGGTAAGGACGCAGATTAGAAAAGGTAGAATGGTCAGTGAATATTTCATTGTCAAGTGTGTAAAAGTCTCCCAAAGATAGAACAAAAAATCTCATCCGCAAAGGCGCTACGGACAAAAGTAAGACGATTTGTGCCAAATGTTGATTGTTTTCCACAAGGGTGTTGATGGTCAAAATGTTGCGTTGTCAGAAAGTAGGTTCCGAGAAAGAATAAAAGCACCGGAAGTTCCGTTTGCGATACCGTTTGATTCGTTACCTACGAACCTTGGGTTCATAAAACCACGCTGCAAATCCAAGGTTTGCGTTTACCTCGCCAAAAGACATCGTTTCTCAACTTTTCCTCCCGCACCCGCACAGTTGACGGCTGGATTCAAAAGTGAGATTTGGCTGAATATTCCTTTAGCTTATTCATTGGTTGGCTGCGTAAGGGTGATGCTCCACTCATAGACCGGCATAATCCTGATTTCGAGGTCGCCATCTTTGTGAGTGCCTCTGTCGTGGTCTGTCAGTAGAAGCAGGTCCTTGCAACCGGTGATTCGTGACGCGGTTTTGAGTCCGTTTATCTCACGGCGGAATGTCTTCTCGTTGGAAATGTCGTAGGACACCTGTATGGCGTGGACAGTGGCGTTTCCCTTTGTACCGCGCGCGAGAAGTAGACACGGAAAATAATTTTTAGACGTTATTATTTTCCAAAGTAGACAGCGGCGATGTTTTTGCCGCGTATCTTTTTACAAAAGTAGACATTTTGTCCTTTCAGGAAGCTGGTTGAATCGAGATTGCTTTGTGACTCCATTCGTGAGTGACTGCCGGCAATACGCACACGAGAAGAGGCTCTTTTTCGGGGGGCGTGAGTGGAGGAAGAGGGAGGGTGCGCACTGATATGCGCCGCAGCCTTTGGAAAATGTGAATTGGCTGGCGTATGAAGGATGTGGATCGGTCGGCGGATGGTTGCTGGGCCTTGGCAAAAGAGGTTGGCTGGCTGCTGCTGGGTCTTGGGAGAGGAATTTGGTTTATCGGATGTTGCGGCGGACGGGGAGGAGGGCGATGATGTAGCCGATGAGGGCTACACCGGCGATTGTGGCGAGGACGTCCTGCCACTGGAGGATTACGGGGTAGGCGTTCACGAGGAAGCTGCCCGGCATCTTGATGAAGCCGAAGTGCTGCTGGGCGAGGGAGAAGCCTATGCCGATGACAAGACCGGCGGCGAGGCCGAGAAGGGAGATGAGCCAGCCTTCGAGGGTGAAGGTGTGGCGGAGCATCTTGTCCGTGGCTCCGAGGCTGCGGTAGGTTTCGATGTCATCCTTTTTCTCGATGATGAGCATCGTGATGCTGCCGAAGATGTTCAGGGCGATGATGATGATGACGAAAATGAGGATCAGGAATATCGCCGCCTTCTCGTAGCGCATCATCTTGTAGAGCGACGGATTCTGGCGGAAGCGGTCCAAAACCTTGAATTCAGGGCCTAATTCTTTCTGAATATGCTTGATCGCGGAACGGATGTCTTTCGCGGTGGAGCCTTCGGCCAGGCGGATCTCCACTCCTGAAACCTCTTCCTCATAGCCAAGCAGCTTTCTCATCTCTTCGATCGGCACGATCATCAGATCATCGTCAATCTGCTGGTTGACCGAGAATATTCCTGAAGGGCGCATCCGTACGGTTTCAATCGAGGCCGCCGGGTTCGCAAGCGAGAAATTCCTGTCCCTGATCGGGAAATATAATTCCGCGGAGGCGAGGAAGGCCGGGTTCATGCCCATCTTGTATGCCAGGCCCGCGCCGACAACCATCTGCGGCAACTGGCCTTTGTGTAGGGAGAACTCTCCGTTGGTGATGTGTTCCGCAAGAGGAGATTCCGCCTCGAAAGCGCTGTCCACGCCCTTGGCCTTGGCTATTCCCTGATGCCCGTCATAGTCCACGAACACATTCTCCTGAAGGATGAGGTCATATTCATCTATAAGAGGATTCTGCCTTATGCGGTCGAACGTTTCACCATTGGGAATGAACACCTTGCCTTTGGCGGGGGTTATGAGTATGTCCGGCTCCACGTTGCTGAGTGTCGATTTGACAAGCTCGTCGAAGCCGTTGTAGATTGAAAGGATGATGATCAGGGCAGCCGTCCCTATAGCCATACCGACGGCACTGATCGCGGAGATGATGTTGATCACGTTGTGTGACTTCTTCGCGAACAGGTACCGTCGGGCTATGAAAAGGGGCAGGTGCATAACCTACTCTGTTATTCAGGCTTGTAGGAGTCCTTCAGGGCAGTCGTCTTGTTGAATATCACCTTGTCGGCGGTGCTGTCCGGATCCTTGTAGTAGTAGCCGGTGCGCTCGAACTGGACGGCGATTCCGGAGTTGTCCTCAAGAAGGGCCGGCTCGGCGTAACCTTTAGCTATTGTGAGTGACTCCGGGTTGAGGAAGTCCTTGTAGTCCTTGTCCTCAGGGATGGAGTTCATGTCCTCCTTGACGAAGAGACGGTCGTAGTTGCGGATCTCGATCTCTTTGGCATATTCAGTTGAAACCCAATGGATCGTGCCTTTGACAGAGCGCCATTCGCCTCCTCCCGGCTTCGTGGTAGGGTCGTAGGTGCACTTGAGCTCGACAACATTGCCCTCGGCATCCTTGACGACCTCCTCGCACTTGATGATGTAGGTGTATTTCAGACGAACCTCTCCGTCTGGTTTGAGGCGGAAGAACTTCTTCGGAGCGTCCTCCATAAAGTCGTCGCGCTCGATGTAGAACTCTCCCGTGAACGGAACCTTGCGGGTGGCTCCCTCCGGCTCGGCAGGATTGAGAGGGCAGTCGAACCACTCCACCTTGCCCGGCTCCCAGTTGGTGAGGGTGACCTTCAAAGGTTTCTGAACGACCATATACCTGTTGGCCCTTGCGTTAAGATCCTGGCGCACACACCATTCCAAAAGCTGGATGTCCATCATCTGGTCACGCTTTGAGACTCCGATCTTCTCGCAGAACATCTTGAGGGCCTCGGCGGTGTAGCCTCGGCGGCGAACTCCGCAGAGAGTAGGCATACGTGGATCGTCCCATCCGGAGACAAGGCCTTTCTGGACGAGTTCCAGAAGCTTTCTCTTGCTCATCAAGGTATAGGTGAGGTTCAGTCTGGCGAACTCGTACTGATGGCTCGGCCAAATCTCAAGGGTCTTGATGAACCAGTCGTACAGAGGTCTGTGGACATCGAACTCAAGAGTGCAGATCGAGTGGGTGATGTGCTCTATTGAGTCGCACTGGCCGTGGGTGAAGTCGTACATCGGGTAGATGCACCACTTGTCGCCCGTGCGGTGGTGCGATGCGTGCTTGATGCGGTAAAGAATAGGGTCGCGGAACATCATGTTCGGGGAGGCCATGTCGATCTTCGCGCGGAGAACCTTCTCTCCGTCAGCGTATTTTCCGGCCTTCATGTCCCTGAACAGACGGAGGTTCTCCTCCACGGAGCGGTTTCTGTAAGGACTCTCGGTTCCCGGCTTGTCCACGGTGCCGCGTCCCTTGCTGATCTCCTCCTGGGTCTGGTCATCGACGTAGGCCTGGCCGCGCTCGATCATCTGCTCGGCCCAGGCGTAAAGCTGGTCGAAATAGTCGGAAGCGTAAAGTTCCTTGTCCCACTGGAAGCCGAGCCACTGGATGTCCTCCTTGATCGAATCGACATATTCAGTGTCCTCCTTGGTCGGGTTGGTGTCGTCAAAGCGGAGGTTGGTCTTTCCGCCGTACTTCTGGGCGAGCCCGAAGTTGATGCAGATGCTCTTCGCGTGTCCGAGATGGAGGTACCCGTTAGGCTCCGGAGGGAAACGTGTCATCACGCTCTTAACTCTTCCGGACTTCAGGTCGTCCTCTATTATCTCCTCAAGAAAGTTGAGTCTTTTCGGCTCCTCGGCCGTTGGATTTTTCGCTTCTTCCATTGTTCTGTCAGTATTAAACTCACAAACTTACATAAAAATCTGCGATTTTTACGCCCGTCACATAAGAAAGAAACAGTTTTTTAGAGGAAATACAAAAATATTCCGCTGATTCTCCATTATGGCTGAACTTCTTTCTTTTTGCGATCCATGGACTACTAGCTGTTTTTGCGTGGCAGATAACTGCTTGATAATTAGCGTAATCGTAAATCACCTAGTGCGAAATCACGTACTAGGTAATCGTTCTGTCGCTTGATAATCAATGTGTTGGGTGCCACGGACCCGCCGCCCACACTGCCGCCCACACTACCGCCCACACTACCGCCGTTCGAGAACCTCAAGGCACATGCGGCCGTTGTGGTATGGGCATTTCCAGAAGCCGGCGCGGTCATCGGTGGTGTTCGGGGTGAAATACTTTTTATATTTCTCCGCGTCCGGAATGCAATGCCTGGATGATTCTATATTTCCCGGACGTTAATGCATATTTTCTTGCGGTTTCCCAAGCGTCAACAGCCTCTTGGGTTCTCCATACCTTATCATATATAGTTCCTTTCATGGCAAATAGCAGGCTAAGAATATTGGCATCTATATTTAAAGTGTCAATACTCTCCGCTTTTGAAATGCATAGCAAGGCTTTGTCTAAATCCCCAGCATTCTCATATATTCTGGCTTCATGATAATGACAAGTAAATCTCGTGTTGCGATCCCCATGCCTCTCATAATATTTTACAGCTGGGGCGATTATGCTATCGCTGGTGACATCTATAAAGTTTTTATCCAAAGCTATGGAATATAATAACGCATACCGAGCTTTCTGTTTCTCTGTGGTTAATTCACGTGTGTTTACTGATTTCAGTATTTTCAATGACAATTCAGGATTATCTTCCATATTCAGTTCTGAAGAAGCCAGATATGCCTCCATATCACCGCGTCCGCAAGATACAATAACAGAACAACACAGCATAATGAACAATAATCGTCTCATACGTGAAGTATATTAAGTGTTTGGTGCTTTAAGTAATATGTGCAAAAGTAATCAAATCTGGCAGGAAAGCACAGTGTCAACCTAATATTCTTGTGTTTCTTGCTTTTGTCAGAAGAATAATGTGTACCTTATCGTAGGGAATGCGGTGAAGACGGAGGTCAGCCTGAGTCCGTAGCCGTCGTAGGATGACTCCTCGATTTCGGCGTACATCGGATTTTTCTTCCGTAAACATTGTAGCAACCGAAGCTCACCGCGGCCCTTTGCTCCAGGAAATTGTAAACCTTGTCGGTCACCGCATACACTTGGCAGCGCAGGCCGGCGTTCACGTTAAGCCACCGGGCCAGCCTTGTCTCCGCGTTTATCTTGTTTCCGAAGTCAAGTATGTTGGACACGTTGTCATTCTTCTCGGACCAGGTGTCCGGTCCTACGGACGTCTCGTGTCTATGATAGATGTCGCAGACTCCGTCGTCGAATTTGAGGCGCGTCCTTAATATTCTTGAAATTACGGCAGGTATGGTTGCTGTAACCTACTGAATGTCCGGGTATTGGCGGGCGAAGGTGGCGAAGGCTCCGTAGAGGGCGGCCTCCTCGATGTGGGCGACGGGGGTGATGCGATTTATTGAAGCCACGCCCGCAAGTCCCTCTTTCAGAGCCTTTTCCATGAATATGTACGAGCGGGAGATCTGACCTCCAAGAAGAAGACACTCCGTGCCGATCTCGGAAAGGATCGGGCTTACGGCCTGAACGAGGAGGGTCGCGACATGTGAGAACGTTGCCAGTGCGGCTGGTTCCCCGGCTCCGGCGCGGACGCCTATCTCCTTGACTGTCAGCCAGGGCTCTTCCTTGCCGCTCAATTCACGGTAAGCTTTGAGAAATCCACGTTTGGAGACATAATCCTCAAGGACCCCATCCATGTAGGGCATCTTGTAGATGCTTCTGGCCGGAGACGCCGTGGAAGAGTACTGGATCTTGCCGTCGATGCTGAACGCGAATCCCAGCCCTGTGCCTAAGGTGATGACGCAGACATTCTTGTAGCCGGTGCCGGCTCCATGGAACATCTCGCCTGAAAGCTGGGCGTTCACGTCGTGCACGAAACTGACCTTGAAATCCTTTCCGGCGATTCCTTTGAACCATTCTTTCAGATCCATCCCGTAGATGTCCGCGAATTTGTGTGTCATCAGCGGAACCCCGGCATTGTAGTCAAAGGGGCCGGGAAATGTCGCCGCCAGTCCGACCGCGCTCATTCCCGGTTCCTTTGATTTCATGATTCCTTCACGAAGAGATTTCTCCAGGGACTCAAGTATTTCCTTGCGGCTTCCGTCTGAACGGATCGGTACCTGCCAGGTGAGCCCGTCGGCCAACTCTCCCGTCGAGTCAGCGAGCCCGCCCTTGACGAAAGTCCCGCCGACATCCAGAAGCACAACAGATTTATCTGTCATTTCCGTAAACTTTTTTTCATTATTCGCACGTTGACATGTTCAATGTGCGATTCACAGGCCACGCGCAGACTTATGTTCACCGGTATGACCATGATTTCTCTTTTCCCGGTAGTGACGTAAGTGTGTTGTGGTGTGGTGCAAATGTAGCCCTTTATTTTCTTAAGTCAAAATATTTTTTTAAATTTGTGACCATACCAGACTTGACCACGGTCTGGAAGTATTGTATTTTGTATGCCGATAGTATTAAGCCTCGATAACTCTTCGCCTGTTCCGGTCTATAAGCAGCTTATGGACCAGATCGAGTCGGGAATCAATGGCGGCGCTTTCCACAGCGGAGAGCTGCTTCCTTCAATGAACGAACTTTCCTCCTTGCTGGACATCTCGAAGGAGACCGTCAAGAAAGCCTATTTCCATCTCCGTGACAAGGGAGTGATCTATTCCACGCAGGGAAAAGGTTACTACATCGCGGATCAGACCAGCAACCGGCAGATGCGTGTGCTCCTCCTTTTCGACAAGTTCAGCAGCACCAAGCAGATGCTTTACAACTCTTTCCACGACACGATCGGCGGCAAGGCGGACATCACGATCTACCTGCACAACCAGCAGATCAATCTTCTTGAATATTATATCGATGAGAATCTGGGCAAGTTCGACTACTATGTCATCACCCCGCATTTCCCTTTGGATCCCGAGATCCGGAAACGTGTCCTGAAGGCGTTGAGGAGGATCCCCAACCGCAAGCTCATAATCATGGACAACTATCTGCCTGAGCTCCCGGGTAACTATGGGGCTGTCTATCAGGATTTTGAGAACGATGCTTACTATGGTCTCGCGATGGGTGTCAAGAAACTGAAGAAGGTTCCCAAGCTGAATGTTGTCATCGAGCTTTCCAGTCTGTACCACACCATGATCTCCAAGGCCGTGTCCCGTTTCTGCGAAGAGAACGAGATACCTTACGAGTTCTACACCCAGGTCACACCTCAGATAGTGAAGCCTAAGGAGGTCTATCTGATTCTGCACGGTCAGTTCGACATGGAGCTCATCAAGCTGGCCAGAGCCGCCAAGTCGCAGAAACTCAAGCCGGGGCGGGACTTCGGAATCATCTCTTACAATGAGTCTCCGATGAGTGAGATCGTGCTTGACGGCCTGACCACAATCTCGGTGGATTTCGTGCAGATGGGTCGGCTTGCGGCAGAGATGATTCTGGACGGGAAGCTCTTCAAGCAGAAGTGCGATTTCCGGATGATTCATCGCAACTCATTCTGACAGAAGCTTCTCAATGGTTTTTCTTGAGATTACACTGATATTCCGGCTCAACATTTCTTAAAAATTTTTGAAGAACCGGAAATTGTTGATATATTTGCATTGTGGATACCACACCACAACACACATAACATCGGACGAAAATTAACGAATAAAGAATAGCGATATGAAGAAGTTGTTTGTAACCACAGTCTTGATTCTTGCGACGGTGATGTCTGTCTCCGCCCAGAAGAAGCCGTATTCAGTGACATGGCAGAATTTCAACACTTACTCCACCAGGTTGCCTGAGACCGGAAAGCTTGTCACCAAGTCGGCTGACGGCTCTGGTGATTCCAGATGGTCCATCGGCTGCGAGACCCTTGACAGGGACTACGCTGATTTCAGCCAGTTCAGGAAGTACGTCGGACCTCTCGGAGTCGGCTACGCCAGAATCCAGAGCGGCTGGGCCAAATGCGAGCAGGAGAAGGGCAAGTACGATTTCGCATGGCTGGACGAGATTGTGGACGGGTTGAACTCACAGGGAGTCCGCCCATGGATGTGCCTTTGCTACGGCAATCCTCTTTACGGAGCTGACAGGAATCTCGGCTCCGGTATCTTCACGACAGACGAGGTGATGAAGCCTTGGCTGAAATACGTCCGTGAGACGGTCAAGCACTACGGTGACCGCGTCGCCATGTGGGAGATCTGGAACGAGCCGAACCTTAGGAGCAAGAACAATCCGGAGGTCTATGCGGAGATGCTCATTGTCACGGCCGAGGAGATCAGAAAGGTCAACCGCAAGGCCGTGATCATCGGATTCGGCCTGTCAGGAGTGCCTACCGCATGGCCGAAGAAAGTCATGGACATCCTTAAGGACAGGAAGAAGACCGATCTGATCGACATGGTTTCTTTCCATCCGTATTATCCTAATCCTGACAACGCCACGACCGACATCCTTGCCCTTGACAGCCTGATGAAGTCATATTCCCCGAAAATCAAGCTTTTCCAGGGTGAGACAGGATGTCCTTCAATCCTTGAATATGGCCATGCGATGAACCACTACGAGTGGAGCGAGTACAAGCAGGCCAAGTGGGACCTGAGGCGCATGGCGAATGACTTCCGTCTGGAGATCATGTCAAACATATTCACTATGGTGGACTTACAGTATGAAAACATGCTTCAGTCGTTTGGACTCATCAGGATGAACCTCCGGAAGAAGGTTGTTTACAAGAGGCCTTCTTATTATGCGGTGCAGCATATGGTAAGCCTGCTGACTACGAAAGTTCATCCTTTCGACCTTGAGGTGGATCACAACGCCACAAGAGAGATTTCCGTTGTGGGAATAAAGGATGAGGCCGGGAAGACAGTGGGAGCCATGCTGTGGTACAGTGACCAGATGCCGACCGATGTCCTTGAGAAGGACAACGTGAGCATGACGATAAAAGGCCTTGACATGAAGGATCCTGTGTACGTGGAGCCGATCACCGGTAAGGTGCATGAAGTCAAGACCGTGATTCTCAGGGGCGGCCTGAGCGGCGGGAATGTCCGCCTGTCCGGCCTGCCGATGTGGGACAGCCCTGTTTTCCTGATGGAGCGTGAGAGTGTGAGCATGGAACGGGAATAGTGAGCGTCCACATTGAATGATGAACACTAAATACATTATAACTAATGAAGGATAATTACGGACAATCAATCCAACGCAGCCTGGGGTCAATCCTCCGGGTTGCTTTGGCTGTTTTGGTGTGCCTGACCCTCGGTGCCTTGTCCGGAACGGGTTTCCAGGCCTCGGCTCAGAATCGATCCGCATCCAAGACCGTGAAGATCAAAGGATCTGTGATCGATGAGGATTCCAAACCGGTACCGGGTGTCGCTGTCCTTGTCAAGGGTCACCCTGAGTTCGGAGGTACTATGACGGACGAGAAAGGAGGATTTGTCTTCAACGTTCCGTCCGACGCCACGGTTCAGTTCTCTTGCATAGGTTACAAGCCGGTCGAGATGTCGGTCGCCAGGAATCTGGATTGGTTGATAACAATGGTTGAGGAGTCTGTCGCCCTTGAAGGCACTGTCGTGGTCGGCTACGGTGTGCAGCGCAAGGAAAGCGTTGTCGGAGCCATCACCCAGGTCAAGGCCGAGGATCTTGAGAAAACAGGAACCACGGACATCACCAGCGCTCTGGCGGGAAAGGTTTCCGGTCTTCTGGTATATTCCCAGAACGGCGCGCCGGGCCAGAGTGACGCCACGTTGATACTGCGGGGCCTTTCCAGCTGGAACGGCAACAATCCGCTTGTGATGGTCGATGGTATCGAACGGTCAATGAATATGTTGTCCCCGACGGACATCGCCAGCATCTCTGTTCTGAAGGACGCGTCCGCCACAGCAGTGTATGGAGCCAAAGGTGCGAACGGTGTGATCCTTGTCACCACGAAGACCGGCTCGAAGGGCGCTCCTAAGTTCTCCGTCAATGTGGAGCAGGGCTTGAACTCTCCGATGTGGACTCCTGATCACGTGGAAGCGGGAACGGTGACCAGAATGGCGAACATCGCCTATAAGAACACCCAGTCCTTCGGCTCTCAGTTCTCTGATGAGATTATAAAGAAATATGAGAACCAGTCAGACCCGATGAGATACCCTGATGTGCGTTGGTACGACCTTCTTCAGAAACGTTTCGCTACCAGCACGAACGCTGACTTCTCGGTGTCGGGAGGCTCGGACAGGGTGCGTTATTATCTGGGTGTCAGCTATGTGCACGAAGGTTCGATCATCAAGGAAATCTATCCAGGGACGAACTTCGCGAGCGACAGGATCAACTATCGTATGAACCTTGACTGGGATGTCACCAAATCCACCTTGCTGTCTTTCAAGGTTGGTGGAGTCACCAATATGGTTAAGAATCTGGCCTCGCACACAGGATCGTCCTGGCTTTTCAGTACAATCTACCAGTCTCCGACCATCACTTTTCCGGCCTACTATCCCGCGGATGTCCTGAAACAGTATCCTGATTCTAATTATCCGGACGCTGATTCAGACCGTGTCGGCGCCAACCAGGGCTCGAAGTATGAGAATCCGTATTCCGCCTTGTCAGATCCGGATTATGTCAAGAACGTGAATTACCGTTTGTTCACCGACCTGATTCTTACCCAGAAGCTGGATTTCATCACAGTGGGACTGTCCGCCACCGCAAAGTTCGGTATGACTTCGGCCTATGCGAGGGTCTCGCAGAAGGCTTCGACCAACTTCGCCAAATGGAACATCAACTGGGAGGCCTATGATGCCGGCAGCACTGACATTTGGGAGATTCAGGACAGTCAGTCCAATTATGTCTGGAATGACAAGCCTTTCTCCATCACCCAGAACAACTCTCCTTCAGACGTGAGCTTCATCACTTATCTGGAAGGATCGCTGAATTACAGCAGAAAATTCTCCAGGAAGCACAATGTGTCCGCTTTGGCTCTGTACAATCAAAGGCAGTACAATTCCGGAGCTTCATTCCCGAAAAGAACCCAGTCTTTTGTCGGACGTGTGACGTACGACTACAAGGGCAAGTATCTGTTTGAGGGCAACATCGGTGTGACGGGAAGCGAGCAGTTCTCGCCTGACTACAGGTACGGTGTGTTCCCTTCGGCGGCGGTCGGCTACATCGTCTCCAAAGAAAAGTTCTGGAAGAGGGCGATGCCTTGGTGGAGCACGATGAAGATCCGTTACTCCAACGGTTGGGTCGGCAGTGACGCGTCGGGCAGCAACTGGCTTTACTATTCTTCGTGGAAGCAGACCAGCGGATATTACCAGGAGGAAGCCGCGGCGAACATCACCGCGAGATGGGAGACCGCACACAAGCAGGATCTCGGCTTCGAGATGGGATTCCTCAAGGACAAACTCACGGTCAATGTCGATCTGTATGACGAGAAGCGTAACGATATGCTGATGCCACCTGTCGTGACAGCCTTTGTCGGTGTCGCCTACAAGGATGTGAACGCGGGTGCTTTGAAGAAGCACGGCTTTGAGGTTGAGGTCAACTGGAAGAACACCACCTCCGGTGGCTTCACCTACAATTTCGGTGGTATGATCGGACTCAGCGAGAACAGGATAACCAAGTATGGTGACGCTCCTTACGCTCCTGAATATCAGAAATATGCCGGAACGCCACTGCAGTCGGCCAGGACCGGCGACCAGCTCATCGACGACAGATTCTTCGGAAGCATAGACGAGATTCACGGCTACCCTAACTACGCCACGGAATGGACAAATGTCGTTCCGGGAGTCTATAAGTTCCTGGATTACGTCCCGGACGGCAAGATCTCCCAGCAGGATCTTCATGTGCTGGAAGGATCGACTTACGCTCCGGGAGTATATTCCTTCAATGTCGGAGGCGCTTACAAGGGGTTGACCTTCAAGGTGCTGTGTACAGGAACCATCGGCAAGTACATCAATTACAAGCGTGTGAACATCGTCCCGTTCTATGCCGGAGCGTACGTGATCCACGATTCGCACTTGAACTATTGGACTCCGACCAACAGGGATTCGGACATCCCTGCGCTGTCATTCTCTGACGAGATGTATGCTTGGGGTGGTGGCACATCCACCTATCCGGGCTACAATCTGGCGATTCCTGATTTCACATGGAAGCGTTCGGACTATATGACTGTCAAGGAAGTCATGGTGTCGTACAGATTCTCCGGACCGAATATCAAACGGATCCTCGGAGTGAAACATCTTGCTGTCGGACTTGTCTGCAACAATCTGTGGACATTCTCCAACATCAAGGACACGGATCCTCAGAGACTCACCACGGCCGCAAACTCCTATCCGACAATGAGGATGCTCAAACTTAATGTCAACCTTGCATTCTAATGATTATGAAAACATTTGTCAACAAGATCAAATACAGCCTGCTGGGAGTCGCCGCTTTCTTCTGTGTAAGTGGCTGCAATTTCCTTGACGTGGATCCTGAGCTGGGACTTTCCGACGAGGAAGTGTTCGGCTCATATTCCTCGTTCCGCAAATATTTCGATTGGATCTACGAGTCCAACGGAGGAAAGAACATGGAGAGGATCCTGATCGCTTACCCATTCTACTATGACCTCTTCCAACAGTATTCTTTCTCCTGGTACAACACGACGGACATCGCTGACGCCGGAAAGATGGGTGTCACCCAGCAGTATTTAAAGCAGGGAGCCCTTACTCAGGATTTCCTTGCGAAAGTGACCTTCGACACCGGCAAGGCAGACAACAAGCCGATCGCAAAGGCGATGTTCTCCACGATCAGAAGGTGCAACATGACAATCGCACACATTAACGAGTGTCTGAACATCACCGAGGATCAAAAGAACGATCTTCTCGGACAGGCTTTCGCGCTTCGTGGATTCGCCCATTTCACACTTGGCCGTCTGTTCGGAGGCATGCCTTATCTGGATCATGTCATCGAAGCTGATGAAGAGTGGGATCTCCCGAGGCTTTCCACCCACGAGACGTTCACGAGGGCCGCGGAGGATCTTAAGACCGGTTACGAGATGATGGCCGCCGCCGGTGTGGCGCGCCGCAACACTCCGGAGAATCTTGTGTCAGGCACGGTTGATGAGATCAATGGTATCGCTGCCATCGGAATCCGCTCAAGGGCTTTGCTTTATGCCGCGAGCGAATTGCATAATGAGAGAGGACAGGAGGATTGGGTTGTGGCCGCTGAAGCCGCTGCCGAGGCACTTAAGGCGGCTCTGGACGCAGGATTCACTCTCCTCCCGGCAGCCCAGTACACTGATAATTTCTATGGCAAGCAGATGACCAATGAGACGATCTGGAGCTGGTCATACAAGGCCAAGAACAATCATGCTAACTTTGTGGGTATCTTGGCGTATCCGCAGTCCGGAAGAGCCGGTTCGTCCGGTGTCTGCCCGACGCAGAATTTTGTGGACAGGTACGAGACCGCCTATGGAGAGCCGTTGGTGACAGAGGAAGACAAGTCCGCCGCGATCGCCGCCGGGCATTACAATCCGCAGAATCCTTACGCTGATCGTGATCCGCGTCTGGACATGACCATAGTTCATGATGGCAGCGCCGACGCCGCGGCCAGTGGCAAGGTCATAAACATCTACTATGATCCGGCGAAGAAGAACTATCCTGTGACAAAACTCAGCGGAGTCAATGTGACATTCGGAATAGATTGGGGGTCAAAGGATAATGGTACACAGGGATATTCAAGCACCGGTTATTATTGCAAAAAATACTGGGACGGGAAATTAGGCTCGAAAGGCACCAGCCACTATCATATCGATCCTATTGTCAGAGTGGCGGAGCTTTACCTGAACTACGCTGAGGCTGTCAACGAGGCATACGGCCCGAACGGCGCGGCCGGAGGATTGGATCTTACCGCTGTGCAGGCTGTCAACATCATCAGAAACCGTGTCGGCCAGCCTGACGTCCTGGAGAAGTACACCGCTGACAAGGACCGCTTCCGTGAGAGAATCCGCAACGAGCGTGGCATTGAACTGGCATTCGAGGGACATCATTACTACTATGACATCAGAAGATGGAAGACCGCTCCGGAGCATATGAGCAAGACTCTCTATGGAATGTATGTGGAAAGCATCAAGAAGAGCGGGGAGTACCCTATAGGCAGAAAGTTCGAGGTCCGGCCGATTCCGAACAACCGTCAGTGCGTCTGGAAGGACTATATGTACTACCTTCCTTTCCCTGACACCGAGGCCTACAAACTCAAGAATTTTGTGAACTGGACCTGGAAGTAATTAACACGACACAAGAATGAAAGCATCAAAATATATTATCTCAGTCCTTGCCGCGGCCGTGGCGTGCGTCGAGATGTCGGCGGCCGTCCCTGAGAAAAAGGACACTGTCATCACCTATCCGTGGGGACAGAAACTTACTTACTGGCAGACGACCGGCAGTGGACTTACTGTTAATATTCCTAAACTGGAGACCAAGGTCGCCGGAGATCTCAGGAACAGTATGACGGGAGTCGTTCCGGGAATGGATGTCAGGGAACTGGCAGGAGGTTTCGATCCGTCCGCCTATGCGATGTACACGATGAACAACAGCCACATCCAGCTTACCATGAGGGGCAACACCGACCTGATGTGCATTGTTAACGATATGCACATCCCGTTCAGCCAGCTTCTGCTGGATCCTAACCAGATAGAGTCGATAACCGTGATCACGGATGTCGTTGACCGGGCCAAATACGGCCCTCTGGCCACAAACGGTGCCCTTTTGATCCGCACAAAACAAGGTGGGTACAACACTCCGATGCATATTCACGTGGATATGGAGAGCGGTGTCAGCATGGCAGGCCGTGTGCCTGAATGGGTGAACGGTGTTGAATATGCCAAGTTGAACAACGCGGCGAGATCCGCCAGCGGCTATGACGAGCTGTATTCACCGGACGCGATCAATGGATTCGCGAAGAATGACCCGTACGATCTTCTTTACCCTAATGTTGACTATAAGTCCTTGATGTACAAGAATTCCTATCCTCTGTCCAGGGCCGGGGTCAGTTTCTATGGCGGAGGTAACAGTGTACGGTATAATTTCGCTCTCAACGGCCTTTATTCCGGAGACCTTGTCAAAGGCGGGGCCACGACGGACTACAGCCGCTTCAACATCTCCGCCGGTATGGCCGCGAAGATCGGACGCTATATCGAGGTTTCTGTGGATTTCTCCTCGCTTCTCTCGTTCCAGCGTTCCGGAAGGACATCGTGGAACTCATACCGGATGGTCCCTTCCGTAGCATATCCATTGGTTCTCGGAACCGCCACCGGAGATGAGGAGACAGGCGAGGCCAAGGGCGCGACCGTCTATGGCGTCTCCAGAACCTTCCCGGACAACTATTACGCGCTTCAGATGGAAGGAGGGTTCAGAACCCATAGGATGAGGACCGGACTTTTCAACACGGCCTTGGACATCGACCTTTCATGGCTGCTTGACGGGCTTCATTCCAGAACGGGCTTCTCCAACTCCTCTTTCGTGCAGACCACAATCGGAAAGAACAACGATTACCTCGCTTACTATTGGACACAGGAGTCTGGCAAGGGTGAGATTTCCGGCCACCGTGGAACGAGGGCCACCAAAAAGAGTACATTTGACAATTATTCCGTGCAGGCTCTCGGAATGTACGAGAGGCTGTCTTACGACAAGCGTTTCGGAATGCACAACATCGCCGCAGGAGCGACGTTCACGTTGAACAGCACATCCAACAAGGCTTCGACATGGTACCAGAGGCAGATGTACGGCATCGCTGACCTCTCATATTCCTACGCAGACAAGTACATCGCCGAGTTTGTGGCCGAGTACGCCGGCACGCACACCCTTAACAGAGCCAACAGGTTCGGTTTCTTCCCGACCGCCGGTCTCGCATGGGTGGCCTCCAATGAGGGTTTCCTGAAAAGTGTATCCTGGGTTGACAATCTCAAGCTGCGTGCCCAGGCAGGAATCATCGGTCAGACATCGTTGTTTGACACGCCGTATCTTTACAGAGGAATCTACTCGTTCGGTAATTCGATGAACTACGGTCCTAACGACAAGCAGGACTGCTGGTTCGGCGGCACTGCCAACTGGGTCTCCCAAAAGACCACCATCAGCAGGGTGCCTAACGAGGATCTCTCATGGGCGAAGATCTATCAGATTGACGCGGGACTTGACTTCGATTTCCTGAATATGTTCTCGTTCAACACGAACTTCTTCTATCGTAAGATCGATGGAATCATAGCCAACACCACGTCGGTTACCCCCGGAGTGTTCGGACTTTCCGGAATGTCGATGTTCGAGAACTTCACCGCCATTTCGATACGTGGCGTGGACGCAACCTTGAATTATGCCCGGACATTCGGTGACTTCAGAGTGTCCGCTGGTGTCAGCGCCCAGACTTATATCCAGAAGAACGACAAGGTGGTCGAGGACAACTATCTTTATGACTACCAGAAGAAGACCGGTGTCAACGCGGATGCGATCTGGGGATACAGGTGCATCGGCAAGTTCACCGACGAGTCACAGCTTGCCGCGGTCCCTGCATATTCATCCGATGTCGCGGTAGGTGACTTGATGTACGAGGATGTGAACAATGACGGCAAGATAGACGCCAATGATCAGGTGATCATTGGTCACTTCAACCCTCGTCTTTACTATCAGGTGAATCTGGGATTCGCATGGAAGAATCTGGAGTTGAGCGTGATCGGGACAGGCCGCGCCTTCTTCAAGACCGCCATGACAAATGACTGGTTCTGGAATGGAACAGGTGACGGAAACTACTCGGCGTTCGTCAGGGACAACATTGGAGGTGACTATCCTCGTCTTGCGTACGTAAAGGACGAGAACAATTTTGTGACCTCTGATTTCTGGCTCAGGAACGGAGGTTGGTTCAAGATCCAGGATGTTGAGATCGCTTACACTCTTCCTTTGAGAAACAAGGCCATCAAGAGTGTCCGTTTCTCTGTCAAGGGACAGAACCTCGCCACCATCACCGGTGTCAAGGATGTTGATCCTGAGAACATCAACGCGGGCGTCAGCTCATATCCTTTGATGAAGACCATCACCGGTGGCGTCAAACTGAACTTTTAACGGATAAACTGCAATCAAGATCATGAAAATCAAAAACACCATATTCGGACTTACGGTAGCGGCGATTCTTGCAGGAGGTTGCTCATTCCTTGATCCGCTTCCTGACGGAAGTTACAACGACGAGAATTTCGGCGACTATCCGGAGCTGCTCAGAGGCTTTGTGGACAAGGCTTACGCCGACTATTTCCCGGCTGTCTATTACAGCACTTACTGCGCTGGTCTTGCGGCGGCCACCGATGACGCTCTCTATCGTTCGGAGACGGCGATGTGGAGATCATTCTCAAAGGGTAATGCCAGGATGGGCAACAATCCTTTCGCATCCAAGTGGAACAATGACTACACGGCCATCAACTATCTGAATCTTTTCCTTAAGGACAACGTCGGCTACAACACCCGTTATCTTGTCGATTTCGAGGCTGACAGGGTTTTCAGGAAGTGTCAGCAGGGAAGCGCCTTCGGTCTCAGAGCCTGGTTTCATTTTGACCTGCTCCGCACGTTCGCAGGCAAGGGCGTTGACGGGAATATGTGGGGTGTCCCTCTCATGCTGACTCCGTCCGAGGCGGGAAAGATGGACAACAGCTCTGTACGCAGGGCCACTGTGGACGAGTGTGTCGAGCAGATCCTGAAGGACTGTGACTCGGCCTATGTGTACCTGCCTTACAACAACAGGGACTATCCTGGTGATCCTACCCAAAGTCCTCAGGTTACAGGTGCGATTCGTTACCGTACAATGGATCAGGTGATTGTCGATGGGCTCAGGGCTATGGTCTATCTTTTCTGGGCCAGCCCTGCGTTCAACCCATCGAATGATATGACAAGGTACGAGAACGCCGCAAAGTACGCCGCCAAGGTGATGAAGCATAAACTTGAGGTGGAAAGCACGCTTGCCGGCGGATTCAATCCCGCTAATGGATTCCGTTGGGACAACACCAACAGCGCGGAGATCATCTGGTGCTCGACTTTCTCCGCAAGCGCCGCCACGGAGGTCGCCTTCTATCCGAGAGAGTTCGGCGGAAACGCGCATATAGCTCCAAGCCAGGATCTGGTGGACGCATTCCCGATGAAGAACGGATATCCTATCTCGGACAGCCGCAGTGGCTACGATCCTAAGAATCCTTACAAGGACAGGGATCCGAGGTTCTATTCCGCGGTTTATTACGATGGCTCACAGGTGATCCGCGACCTCAACGGCGAGAAAATGTACACCTTTGAGACGAAGGATGGCGGAAAGGACGCCCCGGGAGGAACCAATGTGTCTCCGACATCATACTACATAAAGAAGTTCCTCTATAACGGCTGGAACAAAAATGACGAGAAGGTTGACGCGGGCTACCGTTGCGTGCACATGATGAACTGGACGCACATGTGCCTGATCTTCGCGGAGGCCGCCAACAAGGTGGTCGGCCCTGTGGATGAGACGACGTTCGGTTACTCGGCCAAGCAGGCGGTCAAGTGGCTTCGCGGCCGTCCTTCCAATGACGGTGTGGCCGGTGTCGGTGCCGCCGGGGATCCTTTCCTCGATGAATGCGCCGCCGCCGGGGTCGGTAGGTTCGAGGAACTGGTCAAGAACGAGTGGCGTGTGGAGACCTGCTTCGAGGGAGACCGCTGGTACAACCTCAGGCGTTGGGCGAAGAGTGTGGATGACGTGAATGTGGCCATCCACGGAGCCAAGATCTCGGCGGAAGGGGAGTATCAGCTCGACAACGTCGTGGAAACCTTGAAGTTCCCTTCATTGTGGGCTCCTATCCCTTACACTGACATCAGAAGGTGCTCCAACCTTGTGCAGAACGAGGGTTGGGAAACCTGGAGATAATCATTAAATTTGGAGAGAAATGAAAATGAATATGAAGAAATTGGTTTTGTCCGCTCTTGCGCCGCTCCTGCTGGCCGGGTGTTACAAGGACTACACCTTGGACTACGACTACACGGCGGCCTACATCGCGTACCAGTACGATCTCAGGACATTCGTCATCGGTGAGGAAGGGAAATTCGACTTCACCGTGGCTCTTGCCGGAACCGCCAGGAACAACGAGGACAGAAAGGTTGAGGTGGAGCTCAGGAACGAGCTGCTTTCAGAGGACCTCTCACAGTACACCACGGCGTTCGGCGTCACAGGTTTCAACGCGCTTGACGGCTTGAACGGCAGGGGAGCCTTCGGTGACCTTAGCCAGAGATATGTCACTGAAGGGGTGAGCGGCCTGACGGAACTCACACCGCTGCCTTCTGAATATTACACTGTCGATGGCCTGGACAAGATGGTCATCAAGAAGGGAAGGCACACCGCCGCGGTCTCCATCAAGGCCACACCTGCCATCGAGGAGGACGCGAACGCGTTCAAGCCTTACTACGCCCTCGGCTTCAAGCTGAACAAGGCGGATGTTGACTCCGTCCTGTGCGAGAAGAGTTTCGAGATCATCGTCGTGAAGTGCGAGAACAAGTTCTTCGGAAACTGGTATCACGGCGGAAAGACCGTGATCAAGAATGATGCGACCGGTGAGATCGTCTCTGAGGATGTTTACGATCTTGTGATCCCGCAGGCCGACTCCAAGGTCTATTCCCTGACGACGGTTGACGCATCGACGGTTATGACCGACAAGATAGGCCTGAACGCCGGCAAGCTCTTGCTCAAGTTCAACGGCAACGACATCACCATAACCTCGGCGGACGGATCCAAGGAGATAAAGCCGATCGCGGACCAGCCGAATGTTTACAACGGTGCCAAGCTCCTGCAGGACAGGAGACTGACCCTGAACTACTGTTTCTCCAACGGTGACGGAACCACAACCTACATCACCGACTACCTACAGTTCCGCAACAGGATCCGCGACGGAGTCAACGAATGGCAGGACGAGAATGAAAAGAATTATGAATAGATTTTTATTGAATGTCATAGCAGCCCTGGTGTTAAGCCAGGGCTTAGCGGTTGCGCAGTCCGACCTGCGTCTTGTCGGCGAGAACGGTCTGGAGTTCAGTCCTCTTGCCGGCGCCACCGCCAAAGTGAATGGAAACACGGTTGAGGTCAGCACGAAGGGTGTCAACTCCGGCATCAGGTTCCACACAGATCTGGATGTCTCTGAATATTCGTCCCTCAGGTTCAAGCTTACCAACAAGAGGAACTCGTTCATCTTGATGGCTGTCCAGATCCAGGACACGATCTATAACGCCAACAACAATAAGCAGGACAAAGGCGCGATGAGCGACCGTCTGCTCATATTTCCGAACGAGACCCGCGAGGTGGTGATCCCGCTTCCGGCAAAGCTCCCGTATCCTGAGATCTACAATGGGTTCAAAGGCTTGCGCAACACTCCGTACTCAATTGACGAGCATTATTCCTACAGTGTCGATCTGTCTTCTGTCAAGATGATCAAGATCAACGCCTTCAAACATTTTGACGGTGCGGAATATTCGATAACGGACCTGAGGTTCGCCAGAGGCGAGAAAGCCAGACTCGCTCCTTGGATGGAATGGGACAAGTCCCGTTTCTTCCCGTTTGTGGACAGGTATGGACAGTTCAAGCATAAGGACTGGCCGGGCAAGACCCACAGCGACGAGGACTTGCGCAAGGCAAGGGAAAAGGAGGAGGAATATCTCCGCGCCCACACCGGCGCCGGTGACTGGTCCCGCTACGGCGGTTGGAAGAACGGCCCGCGCTTTGAGGCCACAGGACATTTCCGGGTACAGAAAGTGGACGGCAAATGGTGGATGATCGATCCTGATGGCTACCTTTTCTGGTCGCACGGAGTCGTCCGTGTCACCACATCCACCGGAATCACCCCGTTGGACGGCAGGAAGGAATATTTCGAGGATCTTCCTGGGAAGGGGACTAAGATGGGCCGTTTCTATGAGACCTACGACGCTCTTCTCAAGCCTTACTACACGGTACGTGGGATCCGGGAGACCTACGATTATTCCTCCGCCAACGCCTACAGGAAATATGGCGAGGACTACAAGAATGTCTTCGCCGATCTGGCGCACAGGAGGCTCCGCAGCTGGGGACTGAACACCATCGCCAACTCCTCGGACAAGGACATCTGCCTGATGGACAGGACTGTCTATACAGATCGCATAGAGATCTCCTCCCCGATCATCGAGGGCACTGGCGGCTCGTGGTGGAAATTCATGGATCCGTTCAACGATGGCTTCGCCGAGTCGGTCCGCTCCCAGCTTGTCGCCCGCAAAAGGCAGTTGGATGACCCGTGGTGCCTCGGCTATTTCGTGGACAACGAGATAAAATGGGGTGACACTGAATATCTTGCCTCCTGCACGATCATGGCTCCGGCCACCCAGAAGGCGAAGATCGCAATGGTTGACTGGCTCAAGGGACGCTATCAGGATATTCAGAGACTCAATGGGGCATGGAAGACATCATTCTCCTCGTGGGACGCTCTGCTTGAGAACAGGAACAGGGTTCCCGCTTCGGCGAAGAAGGATCTGAAAGAGTTCAATGTGAAGATCATCGAGGCCTATTTCAGCACTGTCAGGAGAGTGTTCAAGGAGGTGGCTCCGGATGTGCTCTATCTTGGATGCCGTTTCTCCGGTTCGAACGCCGACGTGCTCAACATCGCCGCGGAATACTGTGATGTGCTGAGTTATAACATCTACCGTCCTGACCTGTATGACTTTTCCCTTCCCGAAGGAATAGACAAGCCGGTGATGATAGGCGAGTTCCATTTCGGGGCTATGGACCGTGGAATGTTCCACCCGGGACTTATCTACACTCGCAACCAGAACGAGCGGGCGGATATGTACTACCGCTACGTGAAGTCCGCTATGGAGCATCCGAATGTCATTGGAACGCACTGGCACCAGTTCTCAGACCAGGCCTGCACCGGCCGTTTCGACGGTGAGAACTATCAAGTCGGTTTCACGGACATCTGTGACTCTCCGTACTATGAGACCGTTGACAAGGTTCGAGAGGTTGGTTACGAGATGTACGGAATACGTTCGGGAAGGAAAAACGCCGACGCTCCGGTCTATGTGGACGCGACCGCGCTTGGAGTGTACGGAAAGGCCGGCGAGGTCCCTGGACATCCATATTCAAGGCTGGATCCTGAGAAATATGGCATCAAGGGCTCTATGGCCACGAAATGCCTTCAGTCAACAGGTCTGTATGTCGCTTTCAGCACTGACAGCAAGTCGCTGTCGTTGAAGTGGGAGACATCGCCTCTGAGGGTTGTCGGAGTGAACACCGGCGCCAACGCCCAGAAAGGCCTGGACCTTTACATCAAGCGTGACGGGCGTTGGGTGTTCGCTGCCGTCGGCTCTCCGAATATGTCCGGAGACTGCGTCCATCACGAAAGGAAGATCATCTCCTCTATGCCTGAAGGAAACAAGGAATGTCTGCTGTACCTGCCTCTTTTTGATTCGGTTGAGTCGCTTGAGATCGGTGTGGATCCCGGCAGTTCCATCACCGCGTCGCCTAATCCTTTCGCCCACAAGATTGTCTTCCTGGGATCCAGCATAACCCACGGTTCGGCGGCAAGCCGGGCCGGGATGAGCTACGTGGCGAGATACGGCCGTGACAACGGACTGTACTGCCTCAACCTTGGATTCAGCGGCCAGGCCAAGCTTCAGGAATACTGGGCAAGAGTGGCCGCGGACATTGACGCTGATGCCTTTGTGTTCGACCAGTTCTCTAATCCTTCCGCGAAGGTGATCAACGAATCGTTCGACCGCTTTGTGGACATCATCCGTGAGGCTCATCCGGAGACTCCGCTGATCTTCCTTCAGACAATCCGCAGGGAGAGACGTAATTTCAACGAGGAGGCGGATGCTTACGAGGCCGCCAAGCAGAAGGCCGGCGAGGCCCAGGTCAGGGCCAGGATGAAGACTGACAATAACATCTATTTCATCCCTTCTGACGGATTCCTCGGTGATGACAGTCTGGGTACAGCCGACGGCACGCATCCTACGGATGTAGGCTTCTCCCGCATCCTGGAGAAGATGTCTCCGAAGCTGAACAAGATTCTGAGGAAATATATTCGTTAAGACTTTATGAGACAAATCCTTGCATATTCATTGATCCTGCTGGCTCTCGTTTCGTGCGGAACCGGCAGGAAGGCTGCTGTGTCGGACTCAAAGGAGACGGCCACGGTTCAGATGCGTGTCGGCTCTTACAATCTTTGGAGGCCCGGTCCGCGCGATGACGGCTATGCCTGGGACATCCGGAAGTTCCGTCTGGCCAAGACCATCGCTGACATCGGTTTCGATGTGTTCGGGGTGCAGGAGTTCGACACTGTGATCCAGAATGAGCTCCCGGCCCTTGTCGAAAAGGAGGGCGGCAACTATGAATGGTTCATATTCAGTCCATACAACAAGGAGGGGGGAGTCGGTCCGAAGGCGCAGGGAATCGTCTATCGCAAGGACCGCTTCACGATGCTTGAAAGCCATCATTTCTGGCTGTCTCCGACTCCGGACGTGAAGAGTAAGGGTTGGGATGAGAAGAAATATACCCGCGGGGCCTGCTGCGCCATATTCAAGGAAAACGCTACGGGGCTGCGTTTCTTCCTGATGATGAGCCATATGCCTTTGGGAAAGGAGGCCAATGCCAATGCCGCTCCGGTCATCCTTGAGCGGGCGAAAGAATATAATCCCGAGAACCTCCCGTCGTTCTTTGTCGGCGACCTTAACACAAGGGAGTGGACCAAGTCTTCGGAATTGTTCCGCACTTATTGGAACGACACCTTCCTGACCGTTCCGGCTGATGTCCGCAAAGGCTCTCTTGGAACTTTCAACAAGCGGGGAGAGAACGAGGATATGAACGCCGCTCCGAGGATTGACTACATCTATTATCGCGGAGAAGGGGTCAAACCTCTTGGCTACACCTGCGACAACAGGAGGTACGAAGGGTACTATCCTTCCGATCACTGCCCGATCTACGCTGATTTCATTGTGACATTGCCTTTAGTCTCGACGGAAGGCCGGTAAATGTTTGGAAATGAGATTCACGCTTGGTACATATAACCTCAGGATGGAGCATCTTGACTCCGGACACGATAACTGCTGGGCGGTCAGGAAACCAAGGCTACTGGCATCCCTGCGGAGCGCCGGGTTCGATGTGGCCGGTCTTCAGGAGGTCAACTCCAGGATGCAGCGGGACTTGACGGAAGATCTTGGGAATGAATATTCATTCTGGTTTTTCAGTCCATATTCACAGAACGGGGAAGGGGACAAGGCACACGGCATAATGTTCAAAAAATCACTTTTCGACATGCTTGAAAGGAGTTTTTTCTGGATCTCCGACACTCCTGATGTCTGTTCGCTGGCGGATGTCGGACCGAACGGAAACTATCGCCGTGGAGGGTGCTGCGCCGTTTTGAGGCATAAGGCTTCCGGAGAACGGTTGCTCCTGATGTGTACCCACGCATGCTTCAACAAGGCTCCAAACGCCAGGTACGCACTTTTGTACCGCCGCATGGAAGAACGCTTCAACACGGAACGCCTGCCTTCATTTCTGGTCGGCGACATGAACACAGCCCCTGACACTCCCGCTTCCGTCTCTTTCCGTGAATATTGGCGTGACGCTTTTGATCTCGCTCTTTCGCATGAAGGCCCCTCAGGTACCTATAACGCCTATAAATATCCCTCAGGCCGTGACCGCATAGATTTCATCTACTGTCGCGGCGAAGGTGTGGCTGTCGAATCCTACCGCTGTGCCCCTACGTTGTATTCCGGCAGGTTCGCTTCTGACCATTTTCCTGTCAGCGCTGTCGTCAGAATCGGATAGTGCCTTTTGGCAAGGTGTTTCACGGTCAGAGATTACGTGATTTTGCCGAGGAATCACTATCTTTGCGCCGGAAGCGGGATCCTGCTACGATGAATCCCGGTCCGGGTGATTTTAATTTTTGAATATGATCAAGTCAATGACCGGTTACGGCAAGGCTGAGGCCGTCCTGGAGACAGGTAAACTCACCATCGAGATCAAGACGCTCAACGGCAAAAACTCTGACGCCAACATCAAGTCTTCGCTTCTTCCCAAAGACAAGGAACTGCTTGTGCGCAGGAAGATTACGGATTCCCTTGTACGAGGAACAATCGACTTTTACATCACATGGGAGCCGAAGGCCGGTGGAATGGCCAAGCAGATCAACAAGGAACTTCTTCGGGAATATTACGACCAGCTGATGGACTTCAGCGCCTCGCTTCCTGTTTTTGACTCTCTGTCTTTCAACCCTAACGAGATGCTTGCCTCCATCCTCCGTTTCCCTGACGTGATGGACAACTCCCGGCAGGACATTATCACCGAGGAGAACTGGCCGGTAGTGGAAAAGGCTATTGATGAGGCTCTTGCCGCTGTCAATGACTATCGTGCGAAGGAGGGGGAGGCTCTCTACAGGGATGTCACCTCAAGGGTGCGGAACATCCTTGACCTTGAGAATCAGGTGGAGGGCTTCGAGAAGGAGAGGATCGATGCCGTGAGGGAGAAACTGATGAAGAATCTTGAGGCTCTCCAGCAGAAGGTGGATCCGTCCCGTTTTGAGCAGGAGATGATCTTCTACCTTGAGAAACTGGACATCAACGAGGAGAAAGTCCGTCTTCGCCAGCACTGCAAGTACTTCATGGACACCATTGACGGTGAGGAATATCCTGGCCGCAAGCTTGGCTTCATCATCCAGGAGATGGGCCGCGAGATCAACACGACCGGCTCCAAAGCCAACCACTCCGGCATCCAGAAGCTCGTTGTCCGTATGAAGGACGAGCTGGAGAAGATCCGCGAGCAGTCTATGAACATCCTTTAGATGTTCATAGACTGTCCATCCAACCCCCAGTCGCTTCGCGACAGCCCCGATGGGGCATTGGGGAGCGTTCTCCCCAAACCACTTGAGTCGCTTACGCTCCGAGTTTTATATTATTCGTTGGTGAGAGTTTCGGATAGCTCGGGTGGGATTATGGATTCGGGGCCGGTTTTGCGGGCTCCGGGTTTTATTTTGGCCTGGGACTTCTTGGGGGAGAGGCCGAGTCTCTCCAGCTTTTGGATCTTCTTGACGACACTCTGGTTGGACTCGGTCAGTTTCTTGGTCGAGGTCTCGTAGGCGTTCTGCGCCTTGGACAGGAACGTGCCGATGGAGACGTAACTTTCCATCCAGCCGCTGAGCTGGCTCATCAGTTCCTCGGCTGTCTTGTAAACCTCGGCGATGTTCTTCTCCTGGTTCGCCTGCTTCCATGCCATCTGGATCATATTCAGAACTATCACGAGAGTCATCTGGCTCACGATCAACACATTGTTGTCCTTGGCCACCTGCCAGAGCATCGGATCCTCCTCCAGCATAAGCCTGAACGCCCCCTCGACCGGGATGAACATCAGATTGTAGTTCACTTTCCGCCTCCCTTCCGGAATATACGAGGCGTAGTCCTTGGTCTTAAGCTCGTCCACATGCTTGCGGACGCTCTCGACATGGGCCTTGGCGAGCCTTACTCGATCCTCCACCTTCTCCGCGTTGATATATTCCTTGTAAGAGTTCAGACTGACCTTTGAATCGATGATGACGGTCGTGTCGTCCGGGTAAAGCACCATCACGTCCGGGATCATCGTCCTGCCGCCCTCGCTCTTGATCTCATGCCCAGCCTCGTCCGTCATCACGCTCTGGGTGAAGAAGTGCACGCCTTCCACCAGCCCGGCGTTCTTCAGCACGTCGGTCAACAGCATTTCGCCGAAGTCTCCTTGGACCTTTGAATATCCCGTAAGCGCGTTCGCGAGGTTTCTGGCCTCGTCTCCCACCGCCTGCGACCGCTCCATCACATTGTGAATATGCTCTTTCAGCTGCGCGCTTTGCTCCACGGCCTCCTTTCTGGACTCCTGCACGGCCTTGCCGAACTCGGCGAACTTCTCCTGTATCGGTTTCAGAAGATCGGAGATCGACTCCGCGCTCTGCCTCTTGAACTCGGAACTGTTGTCCGCCGACAGGGCCTTGAACGCATCCTTCATATTCTCAAGTTCTTTTGCATGCTGCTCCTTCTGCATATTCAAAGCCCTTTCCTGCGCCTCCTTCTGCTCCGCCATCGCCTTTTCCTGGATTTCCCTTTGGGCGGCCATAGCTTTCTCCTGAGCTTGCCTTTGTGTTTCAAGCGCTTTCTCCTGCTCCTCCCTGAGCCGGCTTTCATATTCATCCCTGGCCTTGAGTGTGCTTTCCAGCGCCGCCTTCTCTCCGGTCAGTTCCATCAGCCGCCTCCGGAGATCGTCCTCCGCGTCCTCATATTCCTTGGCAATCCTTTGCCTTTCCGCCGCATTCCTCTGAATGACGACAAGCAGCGCCACCACGGCAGCCACCGCCACCACCGAGATCAAAACTAATATCACCGTAAGATTCATAAACTGAATGTATTTGCGAAGCCAGTCTCTTAAAATCAAGTCATTGATCTGCTTCAGTTGGTCGTTTCCGACATAATGCTGTCATAATGTAAAACAACATTATGTAAAATTACATAATGTAATATTACGTAAAATTCCCGTAAAATTCAACGAGAGGATAAAAAACATATATAATTGCAAAGAAACATAAAAAGTTCGGTTGTTACCCCCTGTGATGTTTGGTCGGTTGTGACAAATCGCATAAATTGCTTTTTGTCCGGTTCGGAATTGACTGAAAAATAATTCCGGAACGGTGTCGCATTTTGGAAACTTTTATTATTTTTGCATTGAAAGATGGCTTGTGGGAAGTTAAGATTGGTGTTGATGGAGGACGCACGTGATTTTATAGAATCATTGCCCCGTCCTGCCGCAAATAAAATCTACTACAATATTCGTAGAGTTGTAGATGGTGAGCGTGATGCTGATTTGTTTAAAAAGTTGACAGGAACCAAGATTTGGGAATTCCGTACCCTCTATGGCAATATGACTTATCGTTTGTTCGCGTTTTGGGACACGAGAAAGGAAATGTTGGTGGTAGTCACTCACGGAATTGTCAAAAAGGTACAGAAAACTCCGCATAAGGAGATTGCGAAAGCGGAAACGATTATGAAGTCTTATTTTAATGAAAGATAAACGATTATGGCTGAAATGAAATTATATCCGTTGGAGGAGGTTCTTGATGAGCATTTTGGTAAGATTGGGACTCCGGAAAGGGACACCTTCGAAAAGGAGGTCACAGATGCGGTCAATGCCTTCAGACTTGGAGAGGTTGTCCGGGAGCGTCGTTTGGATCAGAATCTGACCCAGGAGGAGCTTGGGAAGAGGATGGGAGTCAAGAAGTCTCAGGTGTCCAAACTGGAGAGAGGAGATGATATGTCACTCCGCTCGATGCGCCGGGTTTTCCGCGCTTTGGGAGTCGAGTCCGCCACGCTTGATCTCGGGGCTGCCGGAAAGGTCACCTTGTGGTGACGGGGCGGGATCGGCTTGATTGAAGCGAAGCCTACATCAACCCCAGAAACCTTGTGCGTGCGAGCATGCAGCATCCGAGCGATCCTGCCTTGCGCCCGAGTTTTGAGAACACGATGGTGGTGTCCTTGCTCACTATGTTAAGGGAGTATTTCTTGATCGCCGCTCGTACAGGAAGCATAAGATAGTCCCCGCCGACGGTCAGTTTCCCGCCAAGGATGACCATTTCCGGATTGAAAATGTTGATCAGTCCGGCTATGCCTCTTCCGAGGGTAGTGCCGATCTCTCCCATCGCATCGATCGCCACGACATCCTCTTCCTCGACGGCTCCAAGCAGGTCGTTGAGCGTCAGTTCTTTTCCTGTCTTGTATTTGTCAGCCAGCATAGACGGGCATCCCGCCTCCAGTTTCTCCGTCACTATCCGTTGGAGAGCCGAGCCGGAGGCTCCGGTCTCCAGACAGCCGATCTTTCCGCAGCGGCAGATCTGTCCGTTGTCCAGAAACGGGAAATGTCCGAACTCTCCGGAAAAACCGGACTTGCCATAGTACAGGTCGCCGTTCAGGATCATTCCCATGCCGAGTCCCCATCCGACATTGATGAACAGCACGCTCCTCTCTCCGTTGGCGATTCCGCTGCGGAACTCCCCGTAAGTCATTGCCCTGGAGTCGTTGTCGAGGGCTACCGGAACTCCGAGGTCTTCCTCAAGAATGGCGCTCAGCGGTTTGTCCTCGTTGATGAAATACGTGAAACTGTAGCCGGAAGCGGTGTTGACCCGTCCGGTAAGGTCAATATTGCACGCAAGCAGGCGTTCGGAGCCAAGCCCATTGTCCTCAAGGGTTTTCCGGATGAGTCCGCAAAGCTTTCTGCAGGAATCCTCCGTGTTCCTCAGGGTGAACTCGACATCCTCGTCATAGGACAGTGTCTGTCCCTTGAAGTCCATTGTCATGATGTTGGCGTGGTTTCTTTCCAGATCCACTCCCACAAAGAACCCGGCCTCCGGATTGAGACCGAATATGCTTGGTCTCCGCCCGCTGGCCGAGCCTTTTTTTCCAAGGTCCTCCAACCATCCGTCATCAATCAGTTCCCCGACTATCTTGGTGGTGGTCGGGACGCTGCAGTTCAATTCACGGGCGAAATCTGCGATGCTGAAATCGCCCGAGTTCATGCACAGTTCCAGAATCTTTTGCTTGATTATGGAATTCTTGTCCGAGAGGTTCTCGCTGAAATATTTGACCATCCGCTTTATTTTCCTTTTGTCCAGTATTCCTCAATCTCTTCCAAAGTCTTGCCTGTAGTTTCCGGAACCAGTCTCCACATTATGAGAAGGTAAGGGACGCACATGGCGGCGAAGAGAAAGAATGTGCCTGCCGGAGTGAGTGTCTCAAGCATCCACGGCGTGAGCTGGCCGATCAGGTAGGTGCCGATCCATAGGGCGAGGCCGGCGATGCTCATCGCAAGGCCGCGCACTCTGTTAGGGTACATCTCTGACAAAAGTACAAAAACAACCGCGCTTATGGAAATCGCCGTGCAGAAAACGTACAGAAGGAAGAACGTCAGCAGGAACCAGGTCGGAAGGCTTTGTGGGAAGCAGAAGTACAGGCCTATCATCAGCAGACAGAGGATCATTCCGCCCACACCCCACCAGACCAGCTGCTTGCGGCCGACCTTGTCGATGACCAGGAGGGCGATGACCGTCGTGAGCATATTCACAACCCCGACCAGAACTGTCGAGAACATTGAACCTTCGCCGGACAAACCAGCGTCACTGAATATCTTGGGGCCATAGTACAGCACGGCGTTCACTCCCATGAACTGGCCAAGGATGGCGATGGCGCAGCCGATGAGGACAGCCTTGAATATTCCCGGCTCCAGAAGAGTCCGCCATTCGGACTTGGTCTCGCCGGCGATCGAGGCTCTGGTCTGTTCGATCTGCCTTGCCACTTCCTCCGGGGATGTGAATATCCCGCCGAGGATCCTTGCGGCCTTATCTTCCTTGTGCTTGGTGATCAACCAGCGCGGACTCTCGGGGATAAGGAATATGACGAGGAGGAACAGAAGATCCGGAACAGTCTCGCAGCCAAGCATTCCCCTCCAGTACTCGGAATTGAATATTCTTGTCCAGAGATCCGTCGAGGTGGAGGTCACGTCGGCGCCCTTCAGGACAAAGTAGTTGATCAGGTAGGCCATCAGGAACCCTATCGTGATGGCCAGCTGGTAGAGCGACACGAGGGAGCCTCTTTTCTGCGCCGGAGCGATCTCCGAGATGTAGATCGGCGAGACGATCGAGACTATTCCTATGCCGAATCCTCCTATGATCCTGAAGACAACCAGCTGGTTGAAGTCGCCGCAGACGGCGCAGCCTATGGCCGAGACGCTGAACATCAGAGCCGAGATGAGCATCGTCTTCTTTCTGCCGAGATGGTCGCTCATCATTCCGGCCGTCATCACGCCCAGAATCGAGCCGATCAGAGCGCAGCCCACGTACCACCCTTCGGCGATCGTCGTCAGCCGGAACTGGTTCTTCACGATCTCGGTCGTGCCGGAGATCACGGCGGTGTCGTAGCCGAACAGGATTCCGCCTATCGCCGCCACGATGGCCAGGAACACTATCCGGGTCATATTTATGCTTTTGTCCATCGCTTATCGAATGTCAAAGTATTCCATGTACCTGTCGTAGAGATGTCCCGCCTGAAGGTAGGCCGACTGAGGGCTCATGAAGTGCGAGAACTCGAAGGTGATGGCCTTGTCGTAGCCGCAGCGCTTCGCCGCCTCAAGCTTCATCCTCAGTTTGTCGAACTTGATCGGGAGGAAACGGATCGGCATGTCCCGGTCAAAACTCTCGGCGTTGGTCCAGCACTGCATACCGTACTTGTCCGCCAGCTTCTTGTTGACAGAGAAGAACGCGTCAAGCTCGTCGTAGTCGATGTGTCCGTCCTGGAAGGCGCATGCGTCGACATATTCATGGATCCCGTCGAAGATCTCGTTCCATTCCCTCTCGTGCTGCTCTATCGAGACGGCCTGCTCCTTGGTCAGGTTGCCGCCGGCCACGTCGACCGCCTTCTTGCCGTCGATCCACGGGGAGATGAAGGTCGGCAGTCCGTCCGAGACCTCCTTGCACTGGCGCCCCATCGTGCGGAAGGACTCTATCGCGCCCTTGGTGGCGCGGCTGATCTCGCCGCTGATGTACCAGCCGCCGAAGCTGTCGTACTTGCTGCCGTAGCGCTGCCAGATCTCGTCGATCACGTACTTGTTCGCCTCGACCTCGTAGGACATGTCGCCTGTGTCCCAGTATTTTCCGGAGTCGTACAGTCCGAGCCAGAACTTCATGCCGTATTTCTGGGCAAGGCGGCAGAACATGTCGATCATGTCGGTCGAAGGCATGTAGCACCCCTTCTTAAGAAGGTAAGGTGACGGATAGGTGATGAACTTGCGGTAACCGCAGCGGATGTCGATCACGGTGTCGATGCCCATCGCCTTCATGTAACGGAAGTCAAGATCCCATTCTTTCTCGCCCCAGTTCTGGTGCGGAATGTCATGCGAGATCTCGTCCAGGAATGTGCCGGTGATGGGGAGGGCATTCCCGTGAGGGACGATCAGCCTGCTGTTGATGCTCTCGTCGGCCTTGAGCCTGAGGTCTTTACCGTTCTTCGAGGCCATTCCCATAGCGTTGGCGGCAATTGGAGCCGCCACAGCGGTCGCGGCGGCGATTCCGGCCTTCTTCAGAAAAGTTCTTCTGTCTGTCATGGTGCTTTCTTTATGTGATAGGTGATCCTTAAGTAATCCTTAGTAATCCTTAAAAGATAACTTAGTAAATATTGTCTTCGCAAAGGTAAGAATTTATTTCTTAAATTATTTTATTATTTATTGATTTATTTGTTAAATATTTGATGAAATATTATAACTTTGTAAAAATGTTAGGCTAACCTTTGTGGATAGATGACACTATTATTAATAACAACGCATTCTTTTATGAAAGCAACATCGAATTATTCATTCCCTTTCCTAAAGGTGGTGCTTGCGTCGGTTCTGTCGTTTTTCCTGTTCTCGGGAAACGTGTCGGCGCAGCCTTCCGTCAAGGGTAGGGTGACAGACCAGAACGGGCAACCGCTGCCCGGTGTCTCTGTCATTGTGGCCGGAACCACGAACGGCACGATGACCGGATCGGACGGAAGCTATGTGATTTCCGTCGCAAAAGGACAGACGCTGGAGTTCCAGTGTCTGGGCATGACATCGTTTCGGAAACTATGTGACGGAACCGTGCAGGTTTTGAACGTGACCCTGAAAGAGGACACTGCCTATCTTGACGAGGTGGTTGTCGTGGGTTACGGTACATCCAAGAAATCATCCCTGACGGGAGCGGTCTCGGCGATCAAGGGGGACGAGGTCCTGAAGGCTCCGGCCTCGAACGTCTCTCAGATTCTTGCCGGGCGTCTTCCGGGCATCTCCTCTGTGCAGGAGTCCGGAGAGCCTGGTCAGGATCAGGCTTCCCTGCGTCTGCGCGGCTCGATCTACGGAATCGCCTACGTTGTGGACGGATTTCCGGTGAGTGACATCAACGACATCAATCCTAATGACATCGAGAGCATCTCTGTCCTCAAGGACGGAGCGTCTGCCGCTGTGTACGGATTGAAAGGCGCGGGCGGCGTGATGATCATCACGACCAAGAGGGGGGCGAAGGAGAAGACCTCCATCACCTATGACGCCTCGTTCGGTGTGTCGATGAACGCCAATTTCCCGGAGTTCATGAACGGCCCGCAGTTCGCCTACTATTATAATATGGCGGACATGATGGACCAGCTGGCCAGCGGAGCCATCACCGACCGCTCCCAGTATAATCCGTACTTTACTTCGGAGAATGTCGCAGCGATGACCAACGGCGACCCTACCGACGGTTGGGACAACGTGAACTACATCGACAAGGTGTTCGGCACCGGATTCACGCAGAAGCACAACGTGACCGTGACCGGAGGAAGCGACAAGGCCCGCTACTACACCTCTTTCGGCTACTACGGGCAGGACGGTAACATCGACAACTTCACCTACAAGCGCTACAACCTGAGATCCAACATTGACTCGGACATCACCTCCAGGCTGCATTTCAAGCTGGGTCTGTCGGGTACGCTGGCTCACAGGGACACTCCGGGCTATGCCTCGGGAGGCACGGACGGCGGATACAGCGAGCTGGGATGGCTGTCGGTGGCCAACCAGACTATCGTGATGCATCCGTATCTCCCGGAGAGGTACGAGGGCATGTACACTTCGACGATCAAGAAGAACACCGGACTTCCTCAGAGTCCTCTCGCCGCCATCTATGAGTCGGGCTACAAGAAGACCCGCTCGATGGATCTTTCGGTCAACGCCACGCTGGCCTATGACATTCCAGGCGTGGACGGACTGGTCGCCAAGGTTGCCGGTGTCTATGACTGGAGCAACTCCTACAACAAGAATCTGAACACCCCTTACAGCACGATGGCTTTCGTGGACGGAGCATATTCGAAGAAGAATGACCCAAGGGGAGTGGACAACGGCATAAACCTCGGAGAGGGAACGTCCTATTGGCAGCAGATGGTGGGACAGGCCAGTCTTGAATATTCCAACACCTTCGGCAAGCACAGCGTGGAGGCCTTGGCGCTCATGGAGATCCGTGACACCAAGAGCAACAGTCTCGCGGCCTACGTCAAGGATCTTCCTTTCGCCTCGCTCCCGGAAATCAGCCAGGGCAACCCGACCAAGAACCCTGTCTCCGGAAGCAGCGGAGCGTCCAGAAGCGTCGGCGGAGTCTTCCGACTCAAGTACAACTTCGCGGACAGGTACCTCATCGAACTTTCGGGACGCGAGGACGGCTCGTACCTTTTCAGCGGAATGGACAAGTACCGCTGGGGCTTCTTCCCTTCAGCATCCGTCGCGTGGAGAATCTCCAATGAGAATTTCATGAAATCTGCTGATTTTCTCAATGACTTGAAGATCAGGGCCTCCGTCGGAATGCTTGGAAACGACGGTGTTCCTGAATATGCCTTCCTCAGCACCTACTCGCGCTATGGCCAGAAGGTGGGCTACAGGATGGTTGACGGAAGCGCTGCCTTCAATCCTGCCTATAAGCCGGATGTCGTGCCGTCGCTCAACTTGTCATGGGAGCGTTACCTTTCCTACAACGTCGGATTCGACGCGACCCTGTGGGACGGGCTTCTGGGCATGGAGGTGGACGGATTCTACAACTACACCTATGACATCCTGACCGGCCAGGGCTCCGGATTCCCGGCTTCCATGGGTGGGTACTATCCGACCTACATCAATTATCCTGCGATCGACGCCAAGGGTGTTGACCTCATGGTCACTCACAAGAATCAGTTCTCTCTCGGCGGCAAGCCGTTCTTCTACGGGGTGAGCGCCAGCCTGACATATTCAAAGACCAGATGGATCAAGTACAAGGACAATCCTGAGGTCAGCGACAACAGGAAGATTGTCGGCAAGACCTATGGCTCCATCACGGGTTGGAAGACCGACGGGCTGTTCCGCTCCGAGGAGGAGATTGACAATTCCGCCTGGTGGGGATCACGCCCTAACGTGGGCGACATCAAGTTCGTGGACATCAACGGCGACGGCAAGATCGACTACGACGACTGGGGCTATTTCGGACGTTCCAACAGGCCTGAGCTGACATTCGGCCTGAACCTCAATTTCGAGTGGAACGGCTTTGATTTCAATGCCCAGTTCACCGGCGGCGCCTTGTTCGACGTTTCCCTTACCGGAACGTACTACAACGGCTATGATGACAACACGATCTGGACTCAGACTTTCAAGGAGGGAGGAAACTCTCCTCTCTATCTTGTGGAGAACGCATGGAGCGTGGACAATCCTGACGGTACCTTCCCGCGTCTAACCCTCGGCTCTCCGGGACACGGTGGTGACAACGGTGTAAGCTGCTCATTCTGGTGGAGGGACGGAAAATATGTCCGTCTGAAGTCAGCGCAGCTTGGCTACACCCTGCCGAAGAAATGGATGAGCCATCTTGGCGTGTCTTCCCTCAGGCTGTTCGTCGAGGGACAGAACATATTCACCATCGATGGTCTTCCTAAGGGAATCGACCCTGAGTCTCCGGGCGTGAACAACGGTTATTATCCTCAGCAGCGCCTCTTGATGGGTGGTGTGACATTATCATTCTAAAAGGACAGCTTGATATGAAATACATTAAGAATCTGATTTTGACAGTGTCGGGAATCGCCGTGGCGATGGGGGTGTCCTCCTGCAACTCGTTCCTCGACATGACTCCGACCGACAGCGTCTCGGACAAGATGCTCTGGAAAACCACTGCGAATGCGGAATATGGAGTGAACTACATCTATAGCTACATCCTGGACATGGCCGACGCCAACTCCGGACAGTGTGCGGCCGGCATGACCGACGCCCTCACCGACCAGTTGAAGTACGGCTCCTACAACTTCAACGCTCTGTGCTACATACCGAGCGAGATCGCCTACGGGGGATCTGTGTTGACAGCCAACTACGTGTCCGCGTACCTTGGCTACTGGGACACGATGTACAGCGCGATCAGAAAGACCAACCAGGGTCTGAACTATCTGGAGAAGTACGGTGAGATGTCCGGTGAGGACAAGACGAGACTCTCGGCCGAGCTGAGGTTCATGCGCGCATGGTTCTACTTCGACCTTGTCAAGAGGTACAAGGATGTCATCATCTATGACGAGGATCTGAGCGCCATCACGGCCAACAAGGCTCTCTCGACAGAGGAGGAAGGATGGAACTTCATCGAATCCGACCTTGAGTTCGCCGCCGCGAACCTGCCTGAGAAAGAAAAAGCGAACGGACGGCTGAACAAAGGAACGGCCTATGCCTTCATGACAAGGGCGATGCTGTACGCCAAACGTTATGACAAGGTCGTCGCGGCCGCGGACAAAGTGAAGGAGTTGGGTTATTCTCTGATCTCAAACTATGCTGATGTCTTCAACGGCAACAATTCCGAGGTCATACTTGAATATGTCTTCAACTATTCCGACAATGTGACCCACAACTTCGACTACTACTACTCTCCGGGAGGCGACTACACCACCAAGGATGCTTCCGGCGGCGGCTACGGCACGCCGACACAGGAGATTGTGGAGTCCTATGAATATGCCGACGGCTCCGGTCTTCCGGACTGGTCGCCTTGGCACACCGCCGAGGGAACCGATCAGAATCCTCCGTATGAGCTGCTTGAGCCTCGTTTCCAGGCATCCGTACTCTACAACGGTGCGAAGTGGAAAGGGCGCACGATCGAGCCGTTTGTGGGCGGAGACGACGGCTGGTGCCAATGGAACGTGGTCAAGGAGCCTAAGGGTAAGACGACCACGGGCTATTACCTCCGCAAAGGTGTGGACGAGACGCATGACGTGATCGCCAGAAGCGAGAGCACCCAGCCGCTTGTCATCATCAGGTACGCCGAGGTGCTTCTGAACAGGGCCGAGGCCTGCTACCGTCTCAATGACGCCGCGGGAGCCAATGCCGCCGTCAAGGAAATCCGCGCCCGTGTCGGGCTTCCGTACGCTGACAAGGCGGGGGACAACCTGTGGAATGCCATCCGTCAGGAGCGCAAGGTCGAGCTGGCGTTCGAAGGCTTCTCCTATTGGGATCTCCGCAGATGGGGAGTGGCTCCGAACAACTATCCTGACGGACTCTCCGGCTATCAGGTGCATGGCTTGAAGATCGAGAGCGCAGGAAGTGGCTTCATCTACACCTATGTCTCTGTCGATGACAAGGACCGCAACTATCCTGAGAAGATGAACAGATTCCCTCTCCAGGACAGCGAGCTGTCAAGCAACAATGCAGTAGAACAATTCCCGGAATGGAAATAATCACGACTTATATGAAAAAGATCCACATACTGACAGCGGTTCTGACTCTTCTCGTGGCGGCTTCGTGCCATAGCCCTGAATATGTCGAGTCGACCGCGGAGCGTCAAAACCTTACCAGTTTCGAGGCGTTCTTCACATTCGGCCCCTTCATGGATCAGTCGATGTGCAAGCTGAACATCACGGACGAGAACGCCGATCGGTTCGTCATCCCTGTCCCTTGGTTTTTCCCTGAGACATCGGACAACGAGACATCACCTTACATGACCAAGGTCAGGGTGCAGGCTGCCTTGCAGCCGAACTGTACCATCGAGCCGGCGCTGACCCTTCTGGATCTGACCAAGGACAACATGTTCAGGTTCACCAACGCCAAGGGTGAGAGCAGGAACATCTGCATCACCGGAGAGAGGGTGAAGTCCAAGGCTTGCGACATTCTTGTCTTCTCCTTGGATGACCCCGCCGTCTCCGGCATCGTGGACAAGAACAAGAAGACCGTCACCCTGGTGTCCGCCGAGGATCTGAGCGCCTGCACCGCATCCGCACAGGTTTCGGCGCATGCCACCATCTCCCCGGATCCTTCGACTCCGCAGGACTACAACAAGGGCGTCAAGTTCAGGGTGACCGCCCACGATGGTCAGACCTTCTCTGAATATACCGTCATCAAGACTGTTCCTGACAAGATTGACAAGGGCTTTGACAAGTCATCGCTTGAGGCGTTGTTCAACTTCGAGCCTGTAAGCATGGCCGGACTCCCGGCCTACAACACGGCTGACATATTCCCGAGCCTTGCGGTGACGGGCGGCAAGCTTGTCTTCTGCTACGGCAACGGTTCCGCTCCTGTCTTCCTGAACGGCATCACCGGTGTCAAGGAAGGCGAGATCAATGCCGGCGGCGTCGCTCCGGCGGCTGTCACCAATGACGAGGCGGAGAACCTTATCCTCTGCAACCACGTTGACGGCGGCGGCGAGTTCAAGATTTGGAAGGCTACCTCTGTTAAGACCGCTCCGGAACTGTTCCATTCGTTCACCAACAGCACGGATCTTCCTATGGGGTATTCAATCAAGGTCATCGGCGACATTGACGGTGACGCTGTGATTGACATAACCCATGAGGGCATCGCGGGCGTGACATCCTCAAGCAAGGTGACGAGGGTCACTGTTGCCGGTGGATCCGTCGCCGATGTCTCGGTGCTCGATCTCGCGGGAGCCGGCCTCGCATGGGGCGGCGCTCCGGTGAACAACACCGACGCTGTGGCCGTGGCTCCTACGCGGAACGCCGGGATGTTCCTTTCTTACTACGATCCTAACGTCCTGCACTATGTCATGGCCGACGGCACGCTGAAGTCGTCGCTACCGTTCAACAACGGATCATCGTGGGCCTTGAATGTCAATAATCTGGACAGCAAGCAGTTCAATCACGCCACCTACATGTCGCTCTTCGTGGTCAGCCACTTCCCTCACTGGGGATGCGGCCCTGCCCTCTACCTGTACGACATCTCGGATCCGGCGGCGCTGTCCGGCAATCTGAACGAGACCACGTCGATAGTCCTCGGCAAGTCTTCCGTTGACTGGTTCCAGAAGGCTGACGCCGGCTTTGCCGCCGGAGATGTCGTTCTGGCTCCGACCAAGGACGGATTCAAGATGTATCTGTACTACTACGACCAGAATTCAGGAGTCCTCGGTGGCTATTCTGTGGATTGCATAAAGAAATAGTCAGATGAACCCTTTGAGGATATATTCCCTGATCGTTCTTGCCGCCATGACAATCATGTCCTGCGGAGGTTCCAAGGATAACCCTTGGAACCCCGACTGGGACAAACCGAAACCGGAGCCCGAGAAACCTGCGGAAGAGACAGGCAAGCCGAGGTACGTGTGGATTGACGCGGCGGCCAATTTCTGTGACTACGAGAACGACAAGGACAGGATAGCCGCGGATTTGAAGCGCATCAAGGACGTTGGTTTCACGGACATCATTGTCGATGTAAGGCCGACAAGCGGCGACGTGCTGTTCAAATCCTCTGTCGCCAGTCCGCTGAAGAAGGTAGATGTCTGGAAGGGAAGCAGTTATGTGTGGGTTTCCAGAACCGGCACATACGACTACCTCCAGACCTTCATCGACGAGGCCCGCAAGGTGGGTCTCAAGGTGAACGCCAGCATCAACACCTTCGTGGGCGGCTACCTTTGCCCTTATGGCCTTGGAAGCGACGGAATGCTTTTCCGCGAGTCGGGAAGGAAGTCCTGGGCTTCGGTCATCAACGCGAAAGACGGCCTTGTCAGCGTCATGGATCTGACCGGCTCCGAAGACTACGGAGCCAGATTCCTCAATCCTGCCAACGAGCAGGTGCGGAACTATGTGCTTCAGATCATCAAGGATCTGGCTGCATACGATCTTGACGGCATCATCCTGGACCGCTGCCGTTACGATGACTATGGCCTGCAGAGCGATTTCTCGGATGTCTCGAAGAGAAAGTTCGAGGAATATTCAGGCATCACCTGCTCTTCATGGCCTGGTGATGTGATGGCTCCCGGCACGACGGCGCTTGGATCGAAGGCTGGCGAGACTGTGAAGAAGTGGCTGGAGTTCCGCGCGAGCGTCATCCACGACTTCGTCGCCGAGGCTTCCGACGCTGTCCACCGGATCAACAAGGACATCCGCTTCGGCGTGTATGTCGGGGCCTGGTACTCGACTTACTACACATCCGGCGTGAACTGGGCAAGCCCTAAGTACGATCCAAAGGCGGACGGCTATTCCTGGGCATCGGCGAACTACAAGAACTGTGGCTACGCCGACCACTGCGACTTCATGTTTCTCGGAGCCTATGCCGGCGCCGACAGCATCTGGGGCAGCGGTGAATGGACGATGCAGGGGTTCTGCAAGCAGGGCAGGTCTCTCTTGAAGGGGGATGTCAAGTTCTGCGGCGGGCCGGACATCGGCAACTCCCCGGGGTGGACGAACGGCGGTCAGGCTTCCAAGATCCCGGATTCGATCAAGGCCTGCATCAACGAGGGCGATGGCTTTTTTGTGTTCGACCTCTGTCACATCAAGATGTACGACTACTGGGATGCCTTCAAAAAGGGATTCGATGACTATCTGAAAACTGTGAAAAAATAACAAAAACGCTAAAAATGAAAAGAATATCCATAATAATGCTGGCAGCGGCGATGGCTCTGTCCTTAGCCGCCTGCAAAGATGATTCGAACGACTCCGGGACCATCACCATTTCCGGGGAGGCCATGAATCCGGTGTTCACGTCTGCCGGAGGCACCTACACGGTTGAGTTCACTGCTGACAATGAATGGAGGGTGGCGGTTCCTAACACGAACCACTATACCTGGAGTTCGGTGACTCCGACCAGCGGCGGAGCCGGCAAGAATCAGGTGATAGTGACTGCCCTGAGGAACCCCGGCCACGACGGAAGGGAATATTCGTTCGACCTGCGCTGCGGACTGGATTCCAAGACTATCAAAGTGACTCAGAAACAGCTGAACTCCATAACCGTCACGCCGGGATCATTCGACATTCCTAAGGAGGGAGGCTCCATCGACATCAAGGTCGTGTCCAACATCGACTTCGACTACAAGATCGCCGATGATGCCAAGGAATGGATCTCCGCTGTCACGACCAAGGGTCTTGTTGAGAACACGGTGACTTTTGCCGTTGCATCAAACGAGATCTACAACAAGTTCGAGGCTCGTCAGGGAGTGATAACCTTCACCAGCAGCGAAGGGTCGGAAGACATCATTGTCAACCAGGCCCCTAACGAAAGATTCTTCAATGTCTCTCCTGAGAGCCTGGTGGCTGAGAAGAACGGGGGCGAGGTGACCCTAAAGGTCGAGGCCAACTTCCCTTATGAGGTCGAGGATCCTGATTCTGAATGGATCACAAGAGTCTCCGGGAAGGATGGTTCCTTTACTTATAAGGTTGAGGCCAATCCTGATTTCGGCTCCAGGGCCGGCGTCATCAATGTGACCACTGAGCTGGAGGATTACTCCGCGGCTGTCGAACTTAAGCAGAAGGGAACGGCTGATGTCAGTGTGCTTTGGCAGAAGAGGTATTCGGCTGACCTTGGCGCGATCGCCGTGGCCGGCGGGCCTCTCAGGCTTGCCGTGAAGGATGACATCCTGCTTGTCGGCAATGGCGGGAACAAACTCTACGCCCTGAACCGCCAGACCGGTGAATATCTGAAGGAAATAGCTGTCCCTGAAGGCCTTTCCGTCCACTCGCTTGTGAATGATGATGCCGGCAACGTCCTTGCCGCCGCGTTGACACCATTTGGCGGCACGCTCCGGATCTACACGTTCAAGTCATTGGAATCCGCTCCTGAAATGCTTCTGGAATATACCCACAACGCTATCTGGAGCTCTTCGATGGGCAACATCAGGGTGCGTGGAGACGTGACCCGGAAGGCAGTCGTCACCGCTTTCGTCGATGTGAGCCAGTACTGGGTAGGATGGCAGATTACTGACGGAAAGGTCGGTGATGCGGTCTTCGGATCGATCGCTCCAGCCGCCATCACGGTCTGGGATTCTTACGGAGCGTGCGTCGCGCCGGTTTCTGATGACCTGAATGACGGACTACTGTTCATTGGCTACTCCGCCGACGCCAACGGCAACTACGACCTGAACTGGTGCAAGGATGTGGCGAAGAGCGAGTGGCAGTCCGTCTTCCACACCACCAGCGACGGCAACGAGAACTACAACTGCATCTCCGTGGCCACTCTTAACGGGATCCGTTTCTGCGCCGTCGAACGTGGAGCCCACTTCTCATATGGATCCTGCCCTGAGGTCTATCTGCTTGACATTACGAATCTTGGTTCCGTGAAAGAGGCTTACTATGCTGAAAGAGCGACCGTTGTCGGTGAAGGCACATTCACGGGTGCCGGAGCATGCGGGGATGTCCTTCTCCAGACCTCGGCCGACGGTAAGTCCATGGACATGTTTGTCACGGACGGCAACTATGACTGCATCACCTGCATAAGGTTCACCGCACAATAATGTTATCTATGAATATAAAAAATGTTGATTTCGGCGCGATGGCGTCGCGCTATAAGGAGGAACTCCTCGGGAATGTCCTGCCTTTCTGGCTGGAACATTCCCAGGACACGAAATTCGGAGGTTACTACACTTGCCTGAACCGTGACGGAAGTGTCTACGACAAGGACAAGTTCATCTGGCTTCAGGGACGTGAGGTCTGGATGTTCGCGATGCTGTACAACAAACTCGCGAAGAACGAGGAATGGCTGAAGTGTGCCGAGCAGGGCGCCCGTTTTCTCATGAAATACGGCCACACTCCCGACTATGACTTCTACTTCTCCCTGACAAGGGAGGGAAAGCCGGTCATCCAGCCCTACAACATATTCTCCAACACATTCGCCTGTATGGGATTCGCCCAGTTGGCCGAGGCGACAGGCGATGAGGAATATGCCCGTTACGCCAAGGAGACTTTCCGCCGGATTCTGGAACGCCGTTCCAATCCAAAGGGAATCTGGTCGAAGGCTGTGCCGGGAACAAGGCCGCTGAAGGATTTCGCCCTGCCGATGATCATCTGCAACATGGCTTTGGAGGTCGAGAGGATCATCAACGACCCCGAGATGATGGACCGCCTGATCGACGAATGTCTGCACGAGGTTCTGGATGTGTTCTACCAGCCGGATCTTGGAGTGATGGTGGAGAACGTCTCTGCCGTTGACAATTCCCTCATCGACTGTTTCGAGGGCCGCAAGGTGAACCCTGGACATGATCTGGAAGCGATGTGGTTCCTTATGAACCTCGGAATCCGCCGCAAGGACAAGGCCTTGATCGACAAGGCTGTGGAGATCTCCCTTCGCGTGATCGACTATGGCTGGGACAAGGAATATGGCGGGATCTTCTATTTCATGGACCGCAAGGGCTATCCGACCCAGGAACTTGAATGGGACCAGAAACTCTGGTGGGTACACATAGAGTCCGCGATCGCGATGCTGAAAGGCTACCGCCTCACGGGCAACGAGAAGTGTCTGGAGTGGTTCCTCAGGCTGGATGACTACCTTTGGACCCGTTTCAAGGACAAGGAGTATCCCGAGTGGTTCGGCTACCTGAACCGCCGTGGGGAAGTCCTGCTACCGCTCAAGGGCGGAAAGTGGAAAGGATGCTTCCATGTTCCGAGAGGCCTTTATCAGATAGGCTCCATGCTGGAGGACATCTCTAAGGGGAAGGAGGCCTGCATCTGATGCGCGGACAGCCTTATCCAATTGGTCTGTTGATGTTTATGATTGCTTCGGTTCTGCTGCACTCGTGCGGCGGAACTGAAGCTTATTATGACGTGGTGGTTGTCGGTGGCGGTGCCGGCGGAACGTCGGCGGGCATACAATCAGCCCGCTCAGGGGCATCAGTGCTGATTGTCGAGGAAACTCCCTGGCTTGGTGGCATGCTCACATCCGCGGGAGTCTCGGCGTTTGACGGTAACTATCGTCTCCGCGGTGGCCTGTTCGGCGAGTTCTGCGACTCTCTGGCCGGACGCTACGGGGGCTATGAGGCCTTGAAGACCGGATGGGTAAGCAACATCCTCTTCGAACCGAAAGTCGGGGCGGAGATATTCATGAATATGGCAGGGTCGCTTGACGGACTTTCCCTTGCTATGGAGACGGGTTGCGTCCGGGCTGAGAAACTGGACGAAAGCTGGCGGCTTACGTTGGACGGACCGGATGGTCGTCGCTGCGTCAGGGCGGGGATACTGATTGACGGAACCGAACTTGGTGACATCGCGGCAATGTGTGGAGTGCCTTGCAACAGTTCTCCTGTTGACACGATAGCAGCGGTACAGGACTTGACCTACGTCATCACGGCACAGGATTTCGGCGCCGGTTCCGACAAGACGATCCCTTGTCCGGAAGGCTATGACGCTAAACTGTACGAGGATTGCCTGTCAAGAGGCCATTCCGTGGACATGATGCTTTCCTACGGGCGGCTGCCGGGCGGAAAGATCATGCTGAATTGGCCGATCGCGGGCAATGACTGCTATGTCAAGGATGTCACCCGTATGCCTCCGTCCGACCGCGCCGTTGCGGTTGACAGCGCCAAAAGGGTGGCGCTCGGCTATCTCTATTATATTCAGAAAGAATTGGGGTTAAGGAATATAGGCATTGCGGAGGACGAGTATCCGACCGATGACGGTCTGCCGATGATTCCGTACTACAGGGACTCAAGACGGATCGAGGGGGAGGTGACGTTCTCCTTGGCGGACATTGACCGGCCATATTCAAACACCCTTTACCGCACGGCCATCGCGGTGGGGGACTATCCTGTTGACCATCATCACTATCGCAATCCGGATTGGAGGGATCTTCCTCAGCTGGAGTTCCATCCTGTCCCGTCCTTCTCGGTTCCTTTCGGGGTCATGGTTCCGAAGGTGGCCGAGGATATTCTTGTGATAGAGAAGGCGGTGTCCGTGACCTGCGTCGCGAATGGAGCCACCAGGCTCCAGCCGGTCGTGATGGAGATCGGCCAGGCCGCCGGCATCGCCGCCGCGGTGGCCGCGCGGAGGGCAGGTGGGGCGCAGCCGTGTCTCAGGGATGTCTCTGTGCGAGAGGTGCAGGAGGGGATCCTTGCCGCCGGCGGGTATTTGATGCCTTATCTGGACATCACTCCGGACGATCCACGTTTCGCTGCGGTCCAGAGGATCGGCGCCACCGGAATCATGAGGGGGGACGGCCGGTCTGTCGGCTGGTCCAACGAGACCTGGTTCAGGATAGATGATCCGGTGAGGGAGGATGAGATATTCCTTGATGACTATTATCCGGGGAAATCCCTTTCCGATCTGGGCCTTCCTTCGTTGGATTCGCTCACCCGCGGCGACTTCGCTGTAATCATCGACAGCCTCCTTCACCCTTTCGAGTCCCGTCAGGTCACGCTCACCGGCGCTTTGGCCGAATGATGCTTTCGCGTCCGGTGCAACAATTTCTTGCCGCATTGGAAAAATTGGATTAATTTTGAAGTCTAAAACCCCGTCCGTCTATGGCAGAAAAAATCATCATTCTGGATTTCGGTTCGCAGGTGACGCAGCTCATCGGGCGCAGACTCCGCGAACTGAACGTTTATTGCGAAATCTACCCGTTCAACAAGGTTCCTGCGCTGGACTCCTCCGTCAAGGGAGTGATCCTTTCCGGAAGCCCTTGCTCGGTGCGTGACAAGAACGCCCCGCAGATCGACCTCGGCGGCATCAAAGGCAGGTTTCCTCTTCTGGGAATATGCTATGGCGCGCAGTATCTTGCCCACAAGTTCGGCGGCGAGGTGCTTGGCTCCCTGGCCCGTGAATATGGCCGTGCGATGCTGGATGTCGTTGACTCAGAATCACCTCTGCTTAAGGGAGTTTCGGCTCACTCACAGGTCTGGATGTCGCACGGGGACACGATCGCCCGTCTGCCGGAGGGCGCGGAGGTGATCGCCTCGACCGAGAGCGTCACCAACGCTGCTTTTCACATCAAAGGTGAGCAGACCTACGCCGTGCAGTTCCACCCGGAGGTCTTCCACACGACTGAAGGCACGAAAATCCTCGGCAATTTCGCTTTGGGAATATGCGGCTGCAAGGGTGACTGGACCCCTGCCTCGTTCATCGAGACGACAGTAGCCAGCCTCAGGGAACAGATAGGGGACGAGAAGGTAATCCTCGGACTCAGCGGCGGTGTCGATTCGACGGTAGCAGGCGTGCTGCTGAACAAGGCCATCGGCCACAACCTCACCTGCATATTCGTGAACAACGGCCTGTTGAGAAAGAATGAATATGAGGATGTGCTGGCTTCGTACAAGGACATGGACCTCAATGTCATCGGAGCCGACGCGTCCAAGGAGTTCCTTGACGCTCTCGCCGGCGTTACCGAGCCTGAGGCCAAGAGAAAGATCATCGGAAGGCTCTTCGTGGAGACCTTCGACAAATACGCCCGCACCATCGAGAACGCCCGCTGGCTCGCCCAGGGGACCATCTATCCTGATGTGATCGAGTCCGCCGGCATCGAGGGCATCGCCTCCAAGATCAAGTCCCACCACAATGTGGGCGGTCTTCCGGAGAAGATGAACCTGAAGATTGTCGAGCCGCTGCGAGCGCTTTTCAAGGACGAGGTCCGCAGGGTCGGCAGAGCCTTGGGCATCAAGGAGGAACTTGTCGGCAGGCATCCTTTCCCGGGACCGTCACTCGCCATCCGTATCATAGGCGACATCACCGAAGAGAAACTGAACGTTCTCCGCGAGGCCGACGACATATTCATAAAAGGGCTTCGTGAATATGATTGCTCCTCCCTTCACCTTCCGTCCGCTTCCGATCCTCGTGTGGAGGCCTCGAACCTTTATGACGCCATCTGGCAGGCCGGGGTTATCCTGCTGCCTATCAAGAGTGTGGGAGTGATGGGTGATGAACGCACCTACGAGAATCCTGTGGCTCTCCGCGCCGTTGTCTCCACCGACGCCATGACCGCCGACTGGTTCCATTTCCCGTACGACTTCCTCGCCCAGGTCAGCAACGACATCATCAACAAGGTCAAAGGGGTCAACCGCGTGGTGTACGACATCTCCTCCAAACCGCCGGCAACGATCGAGTGGGAGTAATGCTTTAATTTCAGGCACGGAATGTGCTGTCTTTGCCATCGCTTTGAGAAAACATCTGGAATACTTGAGCGCATTGGCGCTGGTGTTGTTCGCGTTCTTCTTTGCATCAACCAACCTCTTCACCCACGTCCATGAGGGTCCGGAGGGAAAGATTGTGCATTCTCATCCGTGGAGCGGGAAGGCGCATAGTCACAGCGACACCGAGTTGCAGCTCCTTCAACTCATCTCAAGCAATATATTCGAGGCGAGCGAGCGGATTAGTGTCACGGTGTCAGACAGCCCGGTTGTTCCGTATCATCCGTCAGGGGTCTTGCCGGAAGTAGCCCAGACAGTATTCCATCACGTTCTTGGACTCAGGGCTCCTCCGCTATCGTTATAATCACATGTCTACTTGAAAAGTAGAGCCGTAGTCCGCATGGCCCGCTGCCGGGTCGTGCCTATTCCCGAATTTGATATAACGATAAAATATTCATGAAAACAACACATATTTTCGCCACTGTTGTGGCTATACTCATGGTGTCCATGAGTGGACATACTTATGCAGAGAGCAGAAAAACAGACGCGAGCGTTTCCGGTCACGTCATCGATGCGAAGACCGGAGAGCATCTTCCTTACGTTACCGTGATGATAGGCGGCACCCAGATAGGCATCCAGACATCATCTTCCGGACATTATTCAATCAGGAACCTTCCTTTGGGCAAGCATGAGATCATCGCGACTTCTATTGGCTATAAAGACGCTTCTGTCACTCTTGAGTTCAAGGCCGGTCAGTCGTACGAGGCCAATTTCAGCCTTGAGCGGGAGAATCTGTCTCTTGATGGGGTGGTGGTCAGCGCCACCAGGAATCATTCCTCCAGAAAAGAGGCTCCAGCGCTTGTCAATGTCATAGACAGCAGGATTTTCGCCACCACCTCGTCTCCGACCCTGGCGGAAGGACTGACTTTCCAGCCGGGTGTCAGGGTGGAGAACGACTGTCAGAACTGCGGATTCACGCAGGCCAGAATCAATGGCCTGGACGGCCACTATTCACAAGTCCTCATCGATTCCAGACCAGTGTTCTCGGCGCTTGCGGGCGTGTATGGTCTGGAGCAGATCCCATCCTCGATGATTGACCGCGTGGAAGTGGTGCGCGGGGGTGGCTCCGCGTTGTTCGGAGCATCCGCGATCGGAGGCACCATCAACATAATCACAAAGGAAGCGATGAGTTCAAGCGCCGGAATCAGCCATGACCTCACCTCCATCGGGGTAAGCGGTGCCTTGGACAACAACACCAGCCTGAACGCATCAATGGTGACGGATGACGGAAGAGGAGGCCTGTTCGTGTTCGGGCAGAAACGTTTGAGGGATGGCTATGACGCGGACGGTGACGGGTTCACGGACATTCCTATGATCAATTCCATCACAGTCGGCACAAGAGGACACCTCCGCGTGAATACTTTCTCCAAAATCAGGCTGGAGTATCATGGAACCAAGGAGTTCCGGCGAGGGGGAGATCGTCTGGATCTTCCGGCTCATGAAGCGCTTATCGCGGAGCAGACGGAACACACGAACAACAGCGGATCTTTGAGCTATGACGGGCAAAGTCAGGATGGCCGACAAATTTGGAACGCGTATGCTTCCGCCCAGCACATCAGAAGGAGCAGTTATTACGGAACAGGAAAAGATCCGAATGCGTACGGAAAGACCACCGACCTCACCGCGGTCTTCGGCGGTCAATATTCCTACAAGTTTGACTGTCTGCTGTTCATGCCGGCGCAGTTGACCGCCGGTCTGGAATATAACTATGATGACCTGAACGATGTCTCCCTTGGCTATGACTACAAAACCTCTCAGAAGGTACACATTTTCGGCTCATATCTTCAGAATGAGTGGAAGAACGCCCGCTGGAGCCTCCTCGCCGGGGTTCGCATGGACAAGCACAGCCTTATTTCCCAGCCAGTGTTCTCTCCGAGGGTGAACGTCCGCTACAGTCCTTTCCGTGATCTGAGCTTCCGCGCCGTCTATGCGGGAGGATTCCGCGCTCCACAGGCTTTTGACGAGGATCTGCACATCTCCGTCGCAGGCGGAGAACGAATAAGGATCAAGCTCGCAGATAACCTGAAGGAAGAACGTTCCCATTCGTTCAGCACTTCCGCCGACTGGTACCACACTTTCGGTACCGTCTCTCTGAATCTGATGGCGGAAGGATTCCTTACAGTGTTGAAAGATACTTATGCGCTGAGGGAGACCGGAGAAAAGGCAGATGGGGGAAAGAGCAACATAATGGAAAGATACAACGGCTCGGGCGCTAAGGTTTACGGATGCACTCTGGAGGGAAGACTTGCTGTCGCTAATGAACTCAGTCTCCAGGCAGGTGTCACTTTGCAGAGAAGCCGTTATGACATCGCGCAGAAATGGAGCGACGATCCCGATGTCGCCCCGACGCAGGAATTATTCCGCTCGCCGGATTGCTATGGCTACATGGTGGCTTCCTACAGTCCGTTCAGGAACTTTGACATAGACCTTTCCGGCACATATACCGGATCGATGCTTACTCAGCACATGGCCGGTAGCGGCACAAAAGTGGATGTCGCCGTCCGCACTCCTTCGTTCTGGGACATGGGCTGCAAGATCAGCTACGGGTTCAGCGTCCTGGACATCTGTCGTCTAAAGTTGCACGCCGGAATCAAGAACATTCTCAATGCCTACCAGAAGGACTTCGACAAGGGGGAGAACAGGGACTCTGGCTACATCTACGGCCCGTCCCTCCCGCGTTCGCTGGTCTTCGGCGCCGGACTGAGCTTCTAAAAGTGTCCGTTGGCGTCGAAGACTTGGGAATAGTAATACGGGGCGGAATAGCCGGTCACTATGAGGCCTTTGGGAACCTCCGTGTCGGCGGTCAGTCTGCCATCCTTGAGGATCCAGAAACGGTTCGCCACCTTGCGGTCCTTGGAAAAATATTCAAAATCAAGGCTGCTCCCAAAGAGCGCTATCTCCCCCTTGTCTGACATCGCGAAACAGTCGCAGTGCTTGACAAGAGATTCTTGAGGTCCCCTGCCGTAACCAATGCTCTTGCCGACAAACGTCCCGTCGGTTCCGAATTCGTACATGTCACAGGTGTAACTGTCGAAATAATAAATATTTCCTGATGGCGTGATTCCGGAGTAGGAACGTCCTGAACTGAGCGTTGAGTCAGGGAAATCCAGACGGATTTCTTCAAGGTTGAGTCTGGTCGGCCCAGTGACCGGTTTGTCCGTTTTTACGCGCGGGATTCGTGAATAGAGATTCTTGTCGCTTTGGTTGGCGCACGACATTGCGGCTAAGAGTGAACCGGCGATGATTGCCGTCAAGGTTACGTTTTTGAAAAAAATACCACCGTTGGCGAGGACATCATCGGTACAACCCGTCAATAACCGCGATGCGGCAGTCATTCGTGGCACCATTTACCCGGATAGGGCGCGAAGCGCAGGTGCCTCGTGTGACTGCCGCATCGCGGCGTCCAAACGAATATTGTTTTATTTAATATGTGCGATTGAATAGACCGGAGCGATCTTCTCAAGCCGGTTGCGGCCGTAGAGCCCGTCCAGTTCTGCGAGGAATATGAACTCGGTGACCTTGACACCATATTCCTTGCCATCGACGGTGATCTTCAGGGCGTCAAGAGCCTTGGCGATGCCCTCCGCGGTGCCGCCGGTGGCCAGAACGTCATCGATGATGGCGATCTTGAATATTCCATCCTCAGCCTTGCCGGCCGCGATGTCGGATTTGCGGAAGTAGAGATTGTCGGGGCCATATTCCTTCATAATCTCGATGCTTTGCAGGTCGTCGCCGGAGTGAGGCAGCTTGCCCTTCTTGCGGAACGGCACGACATTGGTCACTCCGCTGTCCGAGGTGAGGAGCGGCGCGCAGAACAGGAACGCGCGGGCCTCGGGGGCTGCAACGGTCGGTGCGGTCACGTGCCTGCCGATCTCGCCGATCAGCTTGGCGAAGACCTCCTTGTCCTGCATAAACGGCATTATGTCAACGAAATTGATTCCCTCCTTAGGGAAGTTTTGATAGAATTTCAGTGTCTCTTCAAACATGGCTGTTGATAACTTTGTGAATATTGTAGGGCAAAGGTATGGACTTTCTATGACATTTGTATTAATTTTGTCCTTTAATATTCAAAAAGGAACAAGTCAAATTCCTTAATATTTATGTCAAACAAATCAATCATCGCCGCCACAGTCGCAGCGCTTGCCTTTACTCTAGGAGCAAAGGCTCAGACCAACCTTCAGACTTTCTACGATTTCGGTAAGGATCGCGGTCACGTGACCACCACCCTCGAAGGTTTCTACGGGGACAAATGGGGTAACACCTTCTTCTTCGTGGATTATGACTACAACTCGAAGAACGAGAATGACAAGGTTTACGCTCCAAGCGGGACCTACTTCGAGATCGCGCGTTGCCTCAACTTCTGGCAGAACACAAAACTTGCTCCTTTCAGCTTCCACGTCGAGTACAACGGCGGCGCGTACAACGGCTACACCATCAACAACGCCTTCCTTTTCGGTGTTGACTGGTTCCTTCACAGCAAGGATTTCAAGAACACATTGAATCTCAAGGCCCTTTACAAGACCATCAACTATAACGGCGCGAAGCACGCTGACGGCAGCAAATTCAAGAGCGAGGTTCCGCTCCAGTTCACGGCTGTCTGGGGTATGCAGGATCTGTTCGGCGTTACCGGACTCCGCTTCAGTGGATTCGCTGATTTCTGGTGGGAGGACCACACCGTCTGCCCTTACGTAAATGACAAGAAGGCCGGATACCGTGACTGGACAAAGGCGGAGGACGCTCACTTCGTGTTCCTTTCAGAGCCACAGCTCTGGTACAACATCGGCCAGCATTTCGGAGTTGACAACCTCAATATCGGTACTGAGATCGAACTCTCTTACAATTTCGGAACCGGAAAGGGCTTCTTTGTACGTCCTTGCCTTGGTACCAAGTGGGTATTCTAATATTCAACGACACTTAACAATCCAAGACAATGGCAGAAACAAAAACTCAGGCCGCCGAGCCTAAGAAGTCAGGCTGGATGACCAAACTGTTCGGATTCGATCCGTCCACGATGAAGGTCTCCACCGAGATCGTCGCCGGTATCACCACATTCCTCGCGATGTCCTACATCCTCGCCGTCAACCCTTCAATCCTGGCTGACTGCGGAATGGACAAGAACGCCCTCTTCACCACCACGGCCGTCGCCTCCATCCTCGCGACCCTCGTGATGGCTTTCTACGCCAAGCTTCCGTTCGCCCTTGCCCCTGGTATGGGACTGAACGCCTTCTTCTGCTACACGGTCTGCCTCGGAATGGGCTATAGCTGGCAGTTCGCGCTGACCGCTGTCCTTATTGAAGGTATAATATTCATAATCCTGACTTTGACGAGTGTCCGCGAGGCGATTGTGAATGCCCTGCCGCTGTCGCTGAGAAAGGCGATCGGAGCCGGTATCGGTCTGTTCATCGCGCTCATCGGCCTGAAGGGCGGCGGCATCGTCGTGGATGATCCCGCCACACTGGTTAACCTCGGCGACATCACCGGCGGCGCCGGTCTCCTTTCCGTAATCGGTCTTGTCATTACGGGCGCGCTGGTCATCTTCAACGTCCCGGGAGCCCTCCTTATCGGAATCATCGCCACCGCCGTCATCGGCATCCCTATGGGACTCACGCAGTTCCATGGATTCGTCGACACCCCGCCGTCCATGAAGCCTATCCTCTGCCAGTTCAGCGCCGACACAAGCCAGATCTTCAGCCTTGACATGCTGATCGTCGTGTTCACATTCCTGTTCGTGGACATGTTCGACACGATCGGCACTCTTGTCGGCGTGACGACGAAGGCCAACATGGTTGAGAAGGACGGACGGCCTCTGCGCATGAACAAGGCCTTCATGGCCGACGCCATCGGCACGGTCGCCGGAGCCTGCCTCGGAACAAGCACCGTGACCACCTATGTTGAGAGCGCCTCAGGCGTGGCCCAGGGTGGCCGTTCGGGTCTGACCGCATTCTCGGTCGCCGCCTGCTTCGTGCTGGCGCTGTTCTTCGCTCCGGTCTTCACCGCCATCCCTGGCTCCGCTGTCTGCCCGGCACTCGTGTTCGTGGGACTGTTCATGCTCAGCCCGATCAAGGACATTCCGCTTGACGACTTCTCCGAGTCCATCCCGGCTTTCCTTACCATGATCCTCATGCCGATGACATATTCAATCTCCAATGGTATCCTCCTTGGTCTTGTCGCCTATGTCATCCTTAACCTTTGCACCGGAAAGGTCAAGAAGGTCGGTTGGTTCATGGCCGTTTTGTCAATTTTAGTAATTCTAAAATTCATATTCTTGTAATTAATTATCGCGTAACAAATTAACAATTATGTTGCGCGATTGTTGATAACTTTAGCGATAAATGTGACCGACAGGCCGAATTATCTGCTAACTTTGTGAAAGTCGGTTCGACTCCCATTGCGGGGATCGGGCCGGCTTTGTAACCTGGATAACCGGTCGGCAATACTTATCGAAATAAAATAAACTGAATATGGATGTAACTGTACGCAAGACCAATGGCTCTTATGAGGAGTACGACAAGGTCAAATTGATGAACGGCATACGCGAGGCCTACAAGACAGCTGGCGAGGAATGTCCCGAGGCTGTGGTTGTCTCGATCGCGGAGAACCTCTACATTTATGACAAGATCACCAGCCGTGAGATCAGGCGTCAGGTCGAGGAGAGCCTGATGTCCATCAACAAGAAGGTGGCCGTGGCCTACATCGAGAAGTTCGACGCCGGCCTTGACCTGCGCAAGAAGCGCGACTTCATCCGCGACTACATCGCCGCGTCCAACGCCGCCACCGGCTCCAAGTTCGACGCCAACGCCAATGTCACCCGCAAGAACATCGTGACACTCGGCCAGGAGCTCTACAAGGAGAACAACATCAAGCAGAACCGTTACATCATGAAGGACAAGATCAAGGCCCTGTACGGACGCTCGCTCGCGGGTCAGTACATCAAGGATCTTGAAAGCCACGTCCTTTACAAGCACGACGAGAGCGGCACCCCGGGCTATCCTTACTGCGTCGCCATCACAATGTACCCGTTCCTTGTGGACGGCCTCATCAAGCTTGGCGGTGTGTCCGTGGCTCCGACCGACCTCAAGTCATTCTGCGGCGAGTTCATCAATCTGGTATATTCAATCTCATCGCAGTTTATGGGTGCGGTGGCGACGCCTGAGTTCCTGATGTACCTTGACTACTTCATCCGCAAGGACTACGGTGACGACTATCTCGATCACCTTGAGGACGTCGTGGAGATGAACGCCAAGAAGAGGACGCTTGTGAAAGTCATCGACAACTACTTCCAGCAGGTTGTACATTCCATGAATATGCCTGCCGGCAACCGTGGGTATCAGACGGTGTTCTGGAACATCAGCTACTTCGACGAGAGCTACTTCCGCGGCGTGTTCGGCGACTTCCGTTTCCCTGACGGCAGCGAGCCTAAGTGGGAGACCCTTTCCTGGCTCCAGAAGCATTTCATGAACTGGTTCAACGAGGAGAGGAACCGCTACATCCTGACCTTCCCGGTCGAGACGATGGCTCTGCTGACCGACGGCAAGGACGATTTCATCGACAAGGAATATGCCGACTTCACGGCGGAGATGTGGTCGAAGGGACACAGCTTCTTCTGCTACCTGTCTGACAGTCCGGACAGTCTCGCGAGCTGCTGCCGCCTTCGCAACTCGATCACCGAACTGGACAAGGTCGATGAGTCCCACAACCACACGACGCATCAATATTCAATGGGAACGGCTTCTGTGTCAACAGGTTCAAAGTCTGTGATGACCATCAACCTGAACAGGCTCATCCAGCTTGCCACCAGACGCTACTTCCTTGAGAAGAAAGGCGTTGTCATCGACGGCTCCAAGGCGCTTGCCAGGGCCGACTACGACAAGAACCAGCTTTATGAATATATCCGTGAGGCCGTGACCGAGGAGACCGAGAGGGTTCACAAGTACCAGAAGGCTTTCAACGAGATCATCAAGGACTTCCTCGCCGCGCATATGCTGGATGTCTATCAGGCTGGCTTCATCGATATGAAAAGGCAGTACCTTACCATCGGTGTGAACGGTCTTACCGACGCCGCTGAGTTCCTGGGACTTACCATCAGCCCTAACCCTGAGTACAACGAGTTCGTGGACGTCATCCTGGAGACCATCAACCGCTCCAACAAGAAGGACAAGACATCCGACACGATGTTCAACACCGAGTTCGTTCCGGGCGAGAACCTTTCCGGCAAGAACTACAAGTGGGACCAGAAGGACGGCTTCTACGTCTCTCCTAAGCACAATATGTACAGCTCGTACTTCTACAATCCGGAGGACGACTCCCTGTCGATGATCGACAAGTTCAAGCTGCACGGCAATGAATATGTCAAGCATCTTGACGGCGGATCGGCCCTGCATATGAACGTGGCCGAGCATCTGTCCAAGGACCAGTACCGCCAGCTGCTCAAGACGGCGGCTCACTACGGCACGAACTACTTCACATTCAACTGCCGCAACACCGTCTGCAACGACTGCGGGTACATCAGCAAGGACACCCTTGAGGTCTGTCCTAAGTGCGGAAGCCACAATCTGGACTATCTGACCCGCGTGATCGGTTACCTCAAGCGTGTCTCATCGTTCAGCGAGATGCGTCAGGTCGAGGCCGCCCACAGGTTCTACAACCACGATGGCTCCAAGGCTGCGGCACAGGAGGAGGCTTAACGAATATGATCAAATATGTTCCTGAGATGACCTCGGTGGTCATCGAGGAGATTCCCGATAGAGTTACCTTGGCGGTTGACATAAGCAACTGCCAAGGTAATTGCATTGGATGCCATTCTCCTTTTCTGAAGACGGATGTAGGTGTTGAATTGACCGAGAAAGTCATTGATTCTCTGGTCGCTGACAATTTCGGGGTGGACTGCTTCCTGTTCCTCGGTGAGGGAAGGGATCCGGAATCTCTGCTGAGGCTGGCCGCCCACGTCCGCTCCAAAGGGCTTGCCGCCGCCTTGTACTCGGGACGGAACGCGGTGGAGGACAAGATATTCGAGAATTTTGATTACGTGAAGGTGGGACCGTACATCGAATCATTCGGCCCTTTGAACTCCAAAACCACTAACCAGCGCTTGTATAAAGTCGCTCACGAAGCGGATTCATATTCATTGATGGACATCACCTCCCGCTTCTGGCATCGGGGTATCGATAGAAATGTGAAATAATATTCCGTTTTTGACGATAAAAGATTTGTAAATATTCGCTTGCATTCCCGAGAATAATTCCTATCTTTCGAGTCTTGTTTCATTTTTGTTGAAAAGATTAAAGGTAGGTTTTGTATGTATAAAAATTCATTAGGCGTGTTCCTGCGTTCCGCTGGTATGGCTCTCGTTCTTGGAGTTGTGTCCGCTATGGCTTCTTCCTGCGGCGGAAACAAGGAGAATAATGAGCCGGAACCGGTGAAAGAAAGTGTCGAGTTTACCCAGACTACGGTCTCGATTCCGATAGACGGGAATGGTACCGTCTCTTTGAAGGTCACCCCGATTGATAAGTTGGCCGATGTTGAGGTCAATGTGGCTGACGAGGATGTGATTGATTTGGACAGGACCTCTGATTCAGAAGGTTATGTCTTTACAATGAAAGCCAGGAGCCTCGGCTCGACCACAATCGTCGCTGTCCTTGGATCCAGCATCGCAAAGTGCGCCGTCAGCGTTGACCCTATCGCTGTGACGGGAATATCCTTGAACAAGACCTCCATTCAACTCGTTGTGGGTGCGACGGAGACGTTGAGCGCCAAGGTCACTCCGGACAATGCCACCAGCCCGAGCATCTCCTGGGATTCCAGCGACAAGGAGGTCGCTACCGTGGATAACGGAGTCGTTACCGCCGTCTCTGCCGGAAAGGCCACAATCACCGCGGCTTCGTCTTCTTTTACAGCTGAATGCGTTGTCGAAGTGAAAACTATCGAGGCTGAGTCGCTGACGTTGGATGTGGCTTCAAAACTGCTCACGGTGGATGAGTCTTTCATCGTGAACGCCACAATACTTCCGGAAGGAACTACTTACAAGAATGTGGAATGGACTGTAGACAATCCGGATGTTGTTAAGATTGAGCCGTTTGACGCTGTGGATTCAGACAATCTTGTCTCGGCGAAGGTTACCGCCATCACTGCCGGTAACGCGAAGTTGACCGCTGTGATCCAGGACATCAAGGCAACGTGCTCATTGTCGGTAAAATCCAAGGAAATCCCGGCCACCGATCCGAAAATAGGCGATTATTACTATTCTGACGGGACCTGGAGCGACGGAGGATTACTCTCGATAAATAAAGATGGTACCAAGGCCGTCTGGGCGACTGACAAGCCTGCTCCTATCGAGGGGAAGACCGTGATCGGAATCGTGTTCCAGACAGATCCGGCCAGATTCTCGGAAGTTGAACAAAAGCAGGGATTCACACACGGGTTGGTGTTCTGCACAAAGGGAGCCCACGCTCCTGGCGCCCAGTTGACCAAGTACGCTATGAATGAGGGAATTGACTGCATCGGTAACCATAAGCTTGGTAGCAGCTATTACAACGACATCTATGGTCAATTGTGGACGGCCACAGTCAAGGATAGATACCCGGGCTCCCAACTTGCGCAATATCCTGCTTTTGACTGGACTGTCACGGACTTTGTCCCGGCGGCTCCTGCCAAGACTTCCGGTTGGTTTGTTCCGAGCATCGGACAGCTTTGGGATTTTATGGCGAATTTCGGAGGTGAGGAAATCGCTCAGTATCTTGCCCAGCTTCGTGACTATGGTTATGATGTCACGCGCTTTGGAAATGTGAAGCTTTCCTACAAGCCGATGGATGCCATCAACGCTCATTTCGCCAAGATTCCGGCCGCTCAAAAAGAAGATCTTGCATATTCGATGACAAGAAATGGTCAAGGAGTATGCCAGATAATGTCTTCCACCATTTATGACAACACTGATGGTCAATGCTGCATTTTCTGGCTTGGCGAGAATCAGGAATTCGAGCCGTACTGCGAATGGATGAACAAAGATTTCATCTGCCATCCTGTGCTCGCTTTCTAGTTGGACGCTAATTTAGTATAATTCAGTATAATTATGAAAAAGGTATTTTTGACATTGCTTGCCGCGGCGTCGCTCTGCGCCTGCAATGGTGACCTGAAGGACAGGGTGGACACTCTGGAAACCAAGGTCGCCGCCCTTGAATCCAAGGTGAATGAAAACGTAAGTTCCATCGCGAAACTTGCCGATGCCGCCGCCAAGGCCGTTACTATCGCATCTGTGACCGAGAATGATGATAAAACGAGCTACACAATCAAATTCAGTGATGGTCGGACCGCCGTCCTGACAAACGGAAAGGACGCCGAGGCTCCGGTAGTCGGAATGAAGGAGTTCGAGGGTGAGCTTTATTGGACTGTCAACGGCGAGTTTATGACCAACAACGGAGCCAAGGTTCCGGTTTCGGGCAAGACTCCTCAGTTCAAGATCCAGGATGGAAAATGGTATGTCTCTTATGACGGGAAGGCTTGGGATGAGGTTCCAGTGTCAGGCACTGTCGAGCCTAAGCTTGAAATGACAGAGACTGAGACCGAGTATGTATTCACGCTCGGCGAGACAGTCATCAGGATCGTCAAGGAGAAAGCCTTCGCGATCAAAGTCAAGGCTGACTCAAGGATGGTTGTCTCAGGACAGGTTGTCACAATAGGCTATACTCTGTTCGGCGCAGATGCGACCACCCACGTTGTCGCTGAGTCCAAGGGCCTTGAGGCCGAGGTTGACGAGGCCAGTTCAACGGTCAAGATCACCGTTCCGAAGACGATATCCGCCGATGCCTATGTTATTGTCAAGGCTGTGCGCAACAGTGACGGCAAATATTCCGCACAGTACATCTCCTTTACCCAAGGGGAAACTTATGGCACTTTCGGCGGTGTCATAGTAAAGGATGGTAATGAATATCTTAACTGGTAAAACGAACTGAAATGAAAAAGTCATTATACATCGCGGCCGCTCTTATGTCAGTAGTCGGCTGCTCCAAGTCAGAAATCGCTCCGGAAACCTCCGGAACGCACGACATCAATGTCTCCGTCGCTGTCAGCACAGGAGATGACACAAGGGCGGTCTTCGATGGCGACAGCCACATCAAATTCGAGAAGGGTGACTATTTCTATGCCGCTGTGGCGAAGAATGGAACTCCCACCAAAGGTGTCAAGGTCGCAAAAAGCAAAGGAGCTGCCGCCGGAGTGTATTACTCTATATTCAAAATCAAGGATTTCGAAGCCACCGCTCCTGTCTTCGATGGCGAGCTTTGGAGCATAGTGGACGCTGATTTTGCTGATGAATATAATTTCTATGGCGTTTTCCCTGCCGCTGCCGTAAATACGGCTTACTCTGAGGAAGACCTCACGTCCTGGATTGTCAAGATTCCTGAGGAGCAGACCGCCACTCAGACTTCCTGGTACAACCGTGCGGACATCATGCTCGTGAAGCCGACCACAATCTCGACTTCAAACAATACTCACAATGATGAATATGGTGAGTATTCCACCGTCAACAGTGAGAAACTTGAGTTCGCTCACTTGTTCGGTTTTGGAAAAATATCATTCGCTGGAGTTCCGGACGCCTATAAGTCTCAGGTTGTGAAAAGCGTAAGAATTGAGGCTGTCGGTGAGAACAAGGCTCTTGCCGGACGTTTCAGCGTTGACATCACCAAGGACGTTTACGATGCTGATGTAAAGTCAACATCTCCAGTCTCATACATCAACCTTCCAGGCGATGGTACGACCACGGTGTCCGACTATGTGGCTTGGTTCGTTGCCAACAACGGTGAATTTGATGTCAAGATCACTGTATTCACGAATAAGGCAGACCTCGTGTTCGAGCGTAAGGGACTCGTCATCGCACGCAGCGCGATCACTTCTCCTATCGTCAACTACAAGAGCTCCGATGTCGTGACATCACACGATGTGGCTCTTGCTGAAGGTGAGACCTGGACAAACACGCCGGCATATTCCAAGATCATCAATAGCTCTTACAAGGAAAGGGCTTGGGGCGACGGAGACAAGAAGATGAATTTCTCCATCTCATATCCTGGGTCAAACAATGGCAATTACGGAACGTCCTTATATACTACGGATGGCTATACCCAGGGACTTGCCAGCACGACGATAACAGGTGGCAAGGTCGTCCTTTCTTCCGCGGCTGATTTCAGTGGCGTTAAAATGGTCAAGGCTAATCTTGGCATCTACACAGATGACGCTACCGCAGACTTCACTATGAGTCTTGTCAAGGATGGTAAGACTTATGTTCTCGGCAAGTTCAACATCACTGGTAGTGGCAAGAATCCTGACGGCAAAGATTACTATTTCCCGGCCAACTCTGAAACCGAGTCTGGACAGCTTGTTCTCACGGTAGATAATCTTTCCAACCAAAGCTGCCGTCCTTACATCGGTGCGCTCAGCATCAATCCGGCTCCTGGAATCGTACTTGACAGCAAGACGATCAAGGTGGCGAAGACTGCCCATTCCGAGACCGTTGACTGCGGAGTCTATGCGGCCACCGGTGATCCTACCGTGACTGTCGCTGATGATGCTAAGTCCTGGCTTTCTGCTTCTTGGGCTTCCAACAAGCTCACTGTGACCGTGACAGAGAACACCGGCAAGAAGAGAGTCGGAACAATCACCATCAAGGCCAAGGGCTTGTCAGAGACCACAGAGACTGTAACTGTCGAGCAGGCCAGTGTCACCGCTGTTACGTATAAACTTTCTGTGACCGCTGCTGATATGTACAAGGTTCTAAAGGCAGAGGCTGACAAGCTTACAAATGAGGGAAAGGAGGTTGATCCGTTGTCCGGCTATCCTGTCACAGCAAAGTTCACGGCCAAGGGCGTGAATGATGCGACGAAGACCACGGAGGTGGAGATCTATGGCGACAAACTCTACATCGGCTCTGCCACCGAGACCTCTTTCAAGTCCAAGGGAAGCATCAAATGCACATCGGCTGTCGGTGCGATCTCCAAGATTGTTGTCGTTGCGGACAAGAAGATGAAGGCGGGCGCTTACGATGATCTTATCTTGAAGTTGTCCTCTGACGGAAGTTCGTGGTCAAAGGTCAACAGCAATGCTTTGTCTTACACTGGTGACGGTCCTTACACCAGTACGGCTGTGATAGAGGACGATTCTATCAATTGGTTTGACATAGCTGTTACCGCTTGGGGTAGTTCGACACCGATCTACAGTTTTGAAGTAACATTTACGACCGACTGATGAGTGGATTAAATAATCTGTTCAAGATGATTGTGGCTATGGTTCTCATCATAGTCACAATTTCTTGTGAAAAGGATAATGGCGGGTCAGGGATTGACTCCACCATCAATATTTCCGGAAAGAAGTTGTTGACGGTCTCGTCGGAGGCTTCCGGATTCGAGGTGAAATATTCAGTGACAGGAAGTGGGGCCGGCCAGGCTGTGACCGCTGTCTCCGATCAGGATTGGGCTATCGTGGACGGCAGCGTGCCGGGAACTGTTTCGGTTTCGGTCGGCGCCAATCTTTCCGCAGAGGACAGGACTGCCGTGATAACCTTGACCCTTAAGGGGGCCGAGGACGCTTTTGTGACCGTTCTCCAGTCTTCTGATCCGGATTACAGAATTGACACCAAACAGAGCTTTGCTCTGGCCGTCACGGATGTCGAGGCTTCCAGTGCTTTCGTCACCATCGCCCCTACGAACTCCGATTCGTACTACTGCTACGGTGTCGTCACCGCTGAGCAATACTCCAAGTTCAACGGTGACGGAAAGGCTTTTGTCGCTGACTATGCCAAGCAGTTGATCGACTATGCCCGTAAGGCTGCCGAGGCCAACGGACAGGAATTCTCTCTTAAGAATTATCTTACAAAGGGCTACAAAGCACACTCTTACGATGGGTTTACACCTCTGTCGGACTACTATCTGTTCGCGTTTGATATGACTTTGGGCGGGGAGTGCAGCGGCAATGTCGCGGTGAAGAAGTTCACAACGAAGAAATATCCTGATTCGGCTCCTGATTTCAGAATCACTGTGGATGCGGACGCTAACGTCAAGGTGGTCCCGTCCGATGCCTCTGTCACTTATGTGCTGACTGTCGATTCTTATGAGGTCTGGAGCAAGAGCGCCACTCCGAAAGCCTGTGCCGAGGATTTTCTCAAATGGGTTGAGGAAAGTGACCACTCCATCAGGTCGTTCATGCATCAGGGTGAGTTCTCGGAATGCTATTATAATCCTAAGGCTCAGATGGGTAACCTGACCACCGGAGATTATGTGGCGTATGCTTTCGGGTACAACGGCTCGAAGATAACAACCGGGATCTCCTATCTGAAATTCCATTTTGACGAACCGAAAAAGTAAACTTGAATGAAGATTCCATCATTGCTCAGGCTGACCGCGTTGGCCTGTGCGGCTGCGATAGTATTCGCTGCCTGTGGCGGCAACGCCGAAGACAACGAGGAGGCTACCTCGACTTTTGATGTGAAGGTCAAGCTCCTCAGCATCGGGTCTGAAGGTGGCAAGCTTGCCGTCGATTACAGCATCAAAGGCTCCAAGGAGGGCAACACCGCCGAGGTCTCGACAGACAAAGACTGGATCCATCTCGGCAAGACCTACAGCACGACGTTCAGTTTCAATGTTGATAAGAACGAAACCGGAGAGGACAGAACCGGAGAGATCAAGATGACCTGCAAGGGTGTCCAGCCGCTGACTCTTGTCGTGAGCCAGGGCAAGGAAGGCTCATCCTCACAGGCTTACAACAAGTTCAAAATTGAGGTCAGCGAGATCACGACTTCTTCCGCGAGGGTGGTCATCACTCCGGTTAACGCCGCTGAGACCTACCTCTACTCGATCGTCAGCAAATCTGACTACGATAAGTTCGCCAATGTCGAGGCTTACATCAAGAAGCGGATCGAGCAGATAAAGGAAATGTGTGCCATCTATGGGGTGAGCCCGAACTCTTTCCTGACCAAGGGCACGTTCGACACGGCCAAACTGGAGACTGCCCGGAAGACCACGATTATGGACAACACGGCATATTATGCCTCTGCCTTTGACCTCAGTTTCGATGACAAGGGCAACGCCAGCTACAGCGGGAAGATCGATCTTTGCGAGTTCCGTTCCAAAAAGGCCACGCAATCCAATATGACTCTGTCTCTGAGCGTCTCCGGCACGCATCTCAACGTCACGTCCTCATCGTCAGGTGACACCTGGATCTGTGATGTGGTGTCCAAGGATGCGTGGGACGAATTCTCAGTGCCGGAAGATGCCGCGCACACCTACATCTCCACGATGACCCAGTACGGCGCGTTGACCCTGTACAAGGGAAGCCAGAGTGTTGATGTCTCCGGCAGCCTGACAGAGAGGGGCAAGGAATATGTCGCGTTCGCGGTGGGTTACAGGCAGTCCGACACGGACGGCGGTCTGACAACAGAAGTCGAGTACATAACTTTCAAGTATTAGTTTATGAATATATTCAAAAGGAAGGCGCTTCCTTTCACCGCCATTTGCGCGGCTCTCGCCGTGTCAGCGGCTTGTGAGAAGCAGGAATCGCCGGAACAGAATGGTGGTGAGAAGTCCGGACCGATCATAATCAATGAGTCTCCGGCCGCCATCAAAGGTGAGCTGATCATAAAGATCAAGGGCTCGGATGTGGGGACAAGGTCCGCCGGTTCGTCTGACGATGCGCTGGACGGCACCCGTGAGGTCTCCGAAGTGCTGGCACAGAATGGAAAGTTCCGTCTGGAAAGGCTTTTCCCTGAGTGCGGACGTTACGAGGCCCGCACCCGCGCGGAAGGGCTGGACACTTGGTACATAGCCAGCTTCGACAAGACTTTGGAAACTTCGGATGTGGTCGCCCAACTGAAGAAATGTGGCTCGGTGGAAAGCATTGAATATTCACTGCCGGTCGTGATGTCAAGCGCTGAGGGAGAGGGCTCACCGTCAATCGCTCCGATGGCGTTGTCGGCCAGCCGCAAGGAAGTGTTCCCGTTCAACGAGAGCAGGATGGTCCAGCAGATGCAGTGGCACTACAACAACACCGGCTCGATCTTCGGAAAGACCGGGCTGGTCGGCGCCGACGCTGACGTGTGGGCGGCCTGGAAACTCTGCGCCGGCAACCCGGATGTCATCGTGGCCGTGATTGACCAAGGCGTGAAGTACGACCACGAGGACCTTGCCGACAATATGTGGATCAACAAGGGTGAGATTCCTGGCAACGGAATCGATGACGACGGCAACGGCTACATCGATGACATCCATGGATTCAATTTCGTGGACAACAAAGGCACGATCGTAACATCTTCAAGCCTTTCACATGGTACCCACGTCGCCGGAACCATCGCCGCCGTCAACAACAACGGCATCGGCGTGAACGGAATCGCCGGTGGATCAGGCAATAAGGATGGTGTCAGGATAATGACCCTCCAGACTTTGGGAGCAAGCGAGAACGGTTCCTCAGGCTCCGGGCTCGGCGGAATCGTCAGGGCTATGAAATATGCCGCCGACAACGGGGCGGTCATCTGCCAGAACAGCTGGGGCTACAACCAGAAACTCAGCTGGAACACTTGGACACGCAGCTCGTTCTCGGCTCTCAGGCGTGCCATCGACTATTTTGTCAAGTATGCCGGCGTGGATGAGAACGGCGAGCAGACCGGCCCGATGAAGGGCGGAATCGTGATCTTCGCCGCCGGCAACGAGGCTGTCAACCATCAGTCATTTCCTGCCGCGGACAAGAGCGTGGTGAGCGTCGCCTCATATTCTTACACCGGTGACGCGGCATATTACACCAACTACGGCACTTGGGTGGACATCTCCGCTCCGGGCGGCGACACCTACGCAGACAGCAACTATGGCGGCGTTTACAGCACCAGCGTCAATGAGGACGGTACCTCCGGCTATGAATATATGCAGGGAACATCTATGGCCTGCCCTCACGTCAGCGGAGCCTGTGCCCTGGCCGTCTCCTACTATTACGGCAAGGACAAGCGTATGGGGCTTACCCCGGATATGCTCCGCTCGGCGCTTCTTAGCTCCGCCCGTCCGATCAACGCCAACCTCAGCGCTCCGTATGTCGGGAATATGGGCGTGGGAATGCTCGACACCTACCGTCTGCTTCAGTATATGGGCTATCTGGGAGAGATCCCGGCTCAGACCCTCACCGCCGGCCAGACAAAGACACTGGAGATGTCGGAATATTTCCCGTCGGTACAGGTGCTGTCATATTCAGTCTCGGATCCTGCTGTCGTGAAGGCTTCTCTGTCGAAGGGAGTCCTCACGCTTGAGGGTGTGTCTTCCGGAACGGCGGAAGTCACTGTCTCTGACGGTAATTCAATGTTCAAGACAATAAAGGTAACAGTCAACTGATGAACAGATCAATCATAACGAAATTGTCTTTCGCCCTTCTTCTGGCGGCTGTCGCCTGCACAAAGGAGGAGACCCCGGAGCGGACTTCGCTGCCGGAGCCGAAGGTTCGTGTCTCTGATGTCACCAGCACGTCTTTCAGCGTGTCTTGGGATGTAGTCACTGACGCTGGAGCCTACACTTACATATTCAATGACAATGACACTGTGACGACAAGGGAGCGTTCGGTCTCGTTCGCTGACCTTGAGCCGTCGGTGGAATATTCATTCTCCGTCAGGACTGACGCGGGGACTAACGGCGACTATCTGGATTCGAGGTTCGTCACCATCCACGTCATCACGGAGGGGGAGAGTGTCCTTGAGGCACCGGAGCCTGTTCTGGTGGCCGCCTACAAATCAAGGACCATCATAAACTGGAAACCGGTCGCCGGGGCGTCGGCTTATGAATATTCAGTCGCCGGGATGACCGGCAAGGTCGAGGCTTGCTCTGTGGAGCTTAGCGGGTTCGACGGTTCCACTGACTATGTGTTCCGTCTGAAGGCCCTGTCAGGGGAGAAGTATGTGAACGATTCGCCGGAGGCGGAGCTCAAATTCACGACACGCCCCGCGTCCGAGGATATTCCTCAGATAATTATGTCGCTTCTTGAGTGCGGCTCTGACTACGCCAACTTCAATGTCTATGCGGTTCCGGATTTCCGCTATGTGTATTTCGGTGTACCGGCAAGCTATTTCATCGACCATTCCGACACCGAGATCAGGGACACTTATCTGAAATATATGCTGGACGCCATCAATGACAGCAATATGACTGTCGAGGGTGGGATGTCTTATTATTCCAAGACGGGTTCGTCCAACTACTCCGAGTACCCGCTCTATCCGGAGCTGTCGTACTACATCGTGGCGTTCGGAGTCAGCCTTGACGGAAAGGCCACGACTCCTTTGTACAAGCTTTCCGCCAAGACCAAGGCGCACGACACGATGACCGAACCATCCCTCGGTGGGGCTGACTGGTTCAGTCAGACGATGTTCCATTCCGTGTTCGGCCAGTACAATTCCACCAATTGCGTCTGGACCAACTGGACTGGAAATGGCGTGGCCAAGATGAGCTATGTCCTCACTTCGACATATTCATTCAATGTTTATTTCGGAGGGTCTTTCGATCTTTTCAGGCGCTACACCGCGCTTAAGGGAAGCGCTGTAACAGAGGCGGAATATATTGAGAAAGTCAATGAGGAGTCAGGGCTTACCACCCGATTCGCTCCGTTGTCAGCCGCTAACTCCTACACATTGGGCACGTTGGCGATCAATGAGGCGGGGGATTCTACCTTCGTTGTGAACACCCTCAGCACGATGGCTACGGCCACGTACTATGACTGGGCCTTCGTCTCGCTTGGTACAAGCTCTTCCTACCCGGCATCCACTTCCTTGACCTCGGCGGTATCGATCGCTTTCGACGCGACAGAATCCTTGAATATCCAGGTTTCCGCCGGACGCTACCTTATGTGCCGCAGCTCTGAGTTGGGAGGCGTGACATTGACCGAGGCCGCGAAACTGGTGAAGGAAAAAGGGACGGATTTCTCATCGACACAGATCAAGGTTCTGAATATGACCGGAAAGATTTCGATGTCGTTCGGAACCGACACCCCTCTGGAGCCGGGCACAAAGTACACGTTGCTTGTGTCCTTGATCTCCGCGAACGGGGACGAGGTCCTTCGTTACGCCACCGCTTCCACCGCTGAAGGCACGAAGACAAGATCGGCGTACAACAGCGAGCCTAAGGGACGCATCGAGGTCAATGCTCCTGTGATCCTTGACACTTACGAAATAAGCAGATAGATATGAAACTGAACAAGATATTGCGAATGATCGTCCTGGTTCCGCTGCTGTGCGCCACTGCTGTGGTGTCGGCTCAGAACAAGGCGGTCACTGTCAGCGGAAAGGTCGTTGACAAGACAGGCGAGCCTGTCATCAGCGCGGGAGTGTTCATCAAGGGAACCACTGTCGGAACCGTGACGGACTTCGAAGGAAAGTACACCTTGACCAATGTGCCGTCAGACGCTGTCCTTACTGCCTCGAACCTCGGCTACACCACGGCCGAGCAGGCTGTGAACGGGAAAACAGTTGTGGATTTCGTCCTGCAGGACGAGTCCGTGATCCTGGACGATGTGATCGTCGTGGCCTACGGTACGGCGAAGAAGGAATCATTCACCGGTTCCGCCAGCGTGGTGAAGGGCGATGAGCTCAGCAAGAGGCCGGTCGGTAACCTCACGAAATCTTTCGAGGGAGCCGTGGCCGGAGTCCAGGTGACTTCCGGAGGCGGCCAGCCTGGCGAGGGAGCGTCTATTATGGTGCGTGGAGCCGGATCGGTGAACGCTTCGTCCAGCCCTCTGTATGTTGTGGACGGTGTGCCTTACGACGGAGCCATCAGCGCCATCAACCCTGCGGACATCGAGACGATGACAGTGCTGAAGGACGCTTCGGCAGGTGCCCTTTACGGAGCCCGTGGAGCGAACGGTGTCATCGTGATCACCACCAAGAAAGGAAGCAAGGACAGAGTGAACGTAAGCTACAAGGGTAACTTCGGCGTGGCCTCCAGAGCTTTGAAACGCTATGACCTTGTCGGAATGAGCGACTATGTCGAACTGACCTACGAGGCCCTGCGCAACTCCGCCCAGTACGGCACCGGAATGGATTTCGAGGCCGCGAGCGTCTATGCCGCCGACAACCTTGGTCAGACGATCGGTGGACTGAAGAATCCTGAATATTACAACCCTTACAAGAATTACTCTTGGTCGGAGCTGATCAACAAGGAGTCCGGGAAGATCCAGGAGGACGCTGTGGCGGCCTGGAACGAGAACTGGATGGACGAGATCAGCAACGACAAGGCTTTCCGTACCGAGCACGTGCTTTCGGTCAGCGGCGGAACCGAGAAGACAACCTATTTATATTCCTTGGGTTACTACAAGGAGAACGGTACTCTTCAGAACACTGACTTCGACCGTTTCACCGGCAGGATCAGCGGGGACGTGCAGGCCACGGACTGGTTCAAGATGGGAATGAGCGCCAACCTCGCGCACGCGGTGTCCGATTTCCAGGACGCTTCCGGAAGCGAGACCTCCAATGTCTGGTACACAGCCCAGTTCATGGCTCCTGTCTATCCTGTTTACCTGAAGGATATGGACGGAAATGACGTTCTTGACGCTGATGGGAAGAGGCAGTATGAATATGGCTCCGAGGAGGACAACGGCTACGCCAACCGTGTCACAGCGCAGGGATTCAATTCCAAGGCCGAGTTGTACGACAACAAGGCTTACTACAAGCGCAACTCCGTGTCCGCCAGAACGTTCGTGAAATTGGGAACAATCAATAAGGACGCTTTGCTGTACGGCCTCAATCTCGACATCAATCTCGGTGTGGACTTCACTGACTACGGCCGCACGACGACCAACGACAAGTACCACGGAAACGCCGCCTCACAGGGCGGAACCGTCAGCAAGTACAACACCAGGACGATGAGCTACACGCTCAACGAACTGCTGACCTACCGCAGGAAGTTCGGGGAACATTCCGTTGACCTTCTCGCGGGCCACGAGTACTATCGCTACAATTACAACTACCAGCTGGGGTCCAAGAGCGGAATCGTGGACGGCATCGACGAGCTCGGCTCGGCGGTGACCACGCTCAGCAACACGTCATATTCAAATGACTATGCCATCGAGTCGGTGCTCGCGCGTCTGAACTACGGTTTCCGTGACCGCTACTATTTCGACGCTTCCTGGCGTACCGACGGTTCGTCCCGCTTCCACAAGTCCAACCAGTGGGGTAACTTCTGGTCAGTCGGAGCCTCGTGGAGAATCTCCGAGGAGAACTTTATGAAATCCACTTCCGACTGGCTCAACAATCTGACACTCAAGGCTTCGTACGGAGTGCAGGGTAACGACAACCTTGGCTCGTACTACGTTTGGCAGGGCCGTTTCAGCTATGGTTGGGCCAACGGAACCCGTCCGGGCTCGACCGCCTCTTCCATTGAGAACAAACTCGTCACCTGGGAGAAGAACGGTAACCTGAACACCGGTATCGAGGCCAGCATGTTCGGCGGAAGGCTCACAAGCACCATTGAATATTATTCCCGCAGAACCCGGGATATGCTTCTTAACAACCCTCTCGCCATCTCATCCGGATTTTCAGGCTATGACGACAATGTCGGCTCGATGGTGAACAGGGGATTGGAAACTTCGTTCAGAGGAGTGATATTCGATCGTTCCAACTTCCATTGGGACGCCTCTTTGATGCTTTCGATGAACAGGAACAAGGTGACTGAGCTCACTTCCTCACAGGATGTCATCAACTATGGCAGCGTCGTGATCGAGAAGGGTAAGCCGATCTACACATTCTATATGTCCAAGTCAGCCGGAGTCTCACCTTCGACCGGCCGTCAGCTCTACTATGCCTACTACCGCTACGCCGTGGACAAGACGGGTTCCATAGTGACCGAGAAGTGTGATGAATATGTCACCGACAATGTTGGTCTGGCTTCTTTGAGCAAGTACTACTACGGCAGCCGCCAGGCTTTGTTCTCAGGCAGCTTCTCGTCCAACTTCACCTTCTTCAAGAACTTCGACTTCTCGTTCCTGACCACGTTCTCGGTCGGCGGAAAGATCTACGACAGTCTGTACGGCGGCGCGATGAATGTCACCTACGCCGGAAACAACTGGCACAAGAACGTGCTCAGGCGCTGGAAGCAGCCGGGTGACATCACGGATGTCCCTCTCGTTGAGATCGGAGGCAGCCGCTCCAGCACCGGAGAGGAACTGATCGATGCTTCCTATTTCGCCATCAAGAACATCACCCTCGGCTACACCCTTCCTTCCTCATTGACAAAGAAGGCCGGGATCGGGGCCTGCAGGGTGTTCGTCACCGCTGACAATCTGGCTCTGTTCTGCAATATGAACGGAATGGATCCTCAGTACAACTTTACCGGAACAGTCTCCTACACCTACACCCCGTCAAGGGTTGTGGCAGCGGGAATTGACATAAACTTCTAACGGAATGAAAAAGATACTATCAATAATGTCGGCGGCCATTTGCGCCGTTTCCTGCAACCTGGAGTTCCAACCTACGGATTCCGGCTCCGGAGAGGATCTCCTGAAGTCGGCGACCACGGCCGTGACCATCGTGGACGGAATCTACAGGACAATGTGGACCGCCGGTTGGTCAACCGGTGGAAACGCCCACCAGTGCTTCGGAATCTCCGCCTACAACATCGCACTTGAGTCGATGGCCGATGACTTTATTATGCAGAGCCAGGGCAACGGGTGGTTCTGGTACGACCACTGCTACAACGTGAAGTCGTTCTACACTTCGGACAGTTTCCGTCCGTATGACGTGTGGAACGCCAACTACACTTGGATCTCCAACGCCAACTATGTGATCTCCGCCGAGAAGACGATGACCGGAAGCGAGGTCGACGTGGACTATGTGCTCGGCAACGCCTATGCGATCCGTGCCCTGTCATATTTCAATCTGGCGAACTGGTTCGCCCGTCCGCCTTACAGCGCGCTGCAGGAAAAGTTCCGTTGGTCAGACCCTTGCGTGCCGATCTACACCGAGCCTACCGGCAAGGATTTCGTCGGCAAGAAGCGTGAGAACCTTGAGACAGTCTTCGCACAGATCAACTCAGACCTTGACACGGCCATCGATCTGCTCGAAAAAGGTGACGCGTCTGTCCTCGGAGGCACAAAATCCCATATTTCCTATTATGTCGCCCTCGGCATCAAGGCTCGTGTAGCTTTGGCTGCGGGAAATTGGGAGACCGCTTTGGCCGCTTCGGAGAAGATCATAAAGTCCGAGGAATATTCGATCGGCGGGACTTCCGAGCTGATGAACGGAATGAACTCCCTCTCCGCTTCCAACGTGATGTGGGGCGCCGGGATCGAGAACACCGAGCAGGCCGGAGGCTACGCCAGCTTCTTCGCTCACATGGACAACGTGGACGGGGCCTATGCCCAGTCCGCCCCTAAGCTGATCAACTCCAGCCTGTACAAGCAGATCCGTCCGGGAGACATCCGCCGGGCCTGGTGGGATCCGGACGACAAGGAGTCTCCGTACATCTCCAAGAAGTTCAAGTTCACGAATGTTGCAGCCTGGCTTGGGGACTACATCTATATGAGGGTCGAAGAGTTCTACTTTGACGCTGCCGAGGCCGCCCTCCGTCTTGGGGACAAGGACAAGGCTGTCCGTTACCTCAACGCCGTGATGCAGAAGAGGGACGCCACCTTCGACGCCTCCAACCTTGACGGGACAATGCTCGGCTCGCTCACGACATCCTGGACCGGCTCCCTGCTTGAGAATATTCTCGTGCAGAAGAGGATCGAGCTTTGGGGTGAGTTCGGCCGTCTTGTCGATGTGCGCCGTCTCGGCCAGGGAATCGATAGGAAGACCTCCGACGGATTCGCCGAGGAGTGCATCTCCACGATGTCCGGCAACGGCATCAACCTCACCAACCCTGACACCTACGACTGGGTGATGACCATCCCTCAGGATGAGATCAACAACAACCCTAACATTAACGAAGAAGATCAGAATCCATAATGGAAAAGTTTTTAAGAATATTGTTGTGCGCCTCCGCCGCACTGCTTTCCTTGGTCGCCTGCGATCAGGATCAGATCAGCGAGATGGCCTCTCCCAATGATTCGGACAACAAGGAGATCCATTTTGTCCAGAAAAGCCTTGTGAAAGAGTTCGAGCAGGGAACGAAGGAAGGTGAGTTCACCGTTGTGCTTGCCAGAAACGGCAACAAGGGCACTTACCGTGTGTTGCTCCAGAAGAGCGGCAAGAACGCGTCCCTGTTCTCTGTACGTGACACGGTGGTCATTCCTGACGGGCAGTACAGCGTCGAGGTCCCTGTGACCGTGAACATGAACGCTGTGGTGCTTGGATCCAGTGTCACCGCCTCCCTCTGCATAATCGGCAGGGACGCGGAACTCGGCGATGATCCGGCCTATATCACACAGTACAGTGATTTCCTTGATCTTACCGCATCGTTCACCCTGGAGTGGGAACCATATATGAGAACCACCGAAAGCGGCGAGCAGGTGCAGCAGACAGCGACATATTACTACTCCCAGTTCTACGAAGGCTATCAGCGTGGAATGCTGGTGGAGCGCGCAAAAGGCACCACCAACATATTCAGACTTCTGGATTGGGGAGCCGGTGTCAACTTCTTCTTCAAGGTGAACAGCGACAATTCCGTGGTTGTGCCGGGGCAGTCGATAGGCTACTACTACAGCGGCAGCGATGAATATGTCTATGTCTCAGACATCGCCCAGTACCTCGGTGACGAAGCCTATTATGACCGTTTCCCTTGCACGTTCGACGGCAAGCAGACGTTCACCCTTAACCTGGCCTATTATGTCACGGACGGAATGTTCGGCTACGGTCCCGAGAAGATCGTCTTCGCCGGTGACCACGACAACGATCCGGTCGTCTCCGCCACTTACGAGGGAGACGGAAAATTCTCCTTTGAGTTCAACAGTTTCACTTCTTCATGCAAAGCCGTGGTTGTGGAAGGTGACGTCACCGGAGACACCGCGGAACTGAACAAGGTTTACAAGCAGATCTGTCTTGGCCAGCGGGATGACATCCGGACATTCTCCGACAACACACAGCAGTGGACTCCGTCGGTTCCGTCCAACACGTTGATAGCCGTGCCTTTTGATGCGGAAGGCAAGCCTGGCGAGATGATTGCCATACGCTTCACCTACGATCCGGACGGCACGATAGCTCCAGAGGTTCTGGAGTTCAGCATCAGCCCTTACAGTGTTGACCCGTATTCCACTATGGTCTGGAAAATTCGTACGAGGAACGCCGCGTCTGTGCGTTACATTATGATGGATAAGGATGTGCTTGATTATTATGAGGAGAACTATCCTCTTGACCAGATTCTTGGAATAGGATCTAAATTAGACGCGGATAACCTTGCCGCAAGTGAAGGACCGGACGGGCTTACCCTTTATTATCAGGGACTTTCGGAAGGTGGAGCCTATCGAGTACTCGCTGAGGTTACCAACAGGTACGGAGACAAGGTCTATGTCACGGATTCAACCGTTCTGGCATCACATGCGGACAAGTTCAAAGCCGTGAGTCTGGATGATTTTGTCGGAGCCTACATCGTGAACGCTGACGTGAAGACTTCCGACAGCAATCAGGCGAGCACGGAATCCTTCCGTGTGGACATCATCAAGACTGGAGAGAACACCGTGATGATCAAGGGTTTGTGCAACTACAGCTCGTACTCTCCGGCGATCACCGGAACTTACATCCCGGAGGAGCATTGCATCCGTTTGCAGTCTCAGAATCTCGGTGAGTTCAGCTACCTGAACGTGGTCTTCGGCTTCGTCGCCAACCTTTATACCGGAATCTGGGGTCAGTCCAGCAGTATGGAATTCGGTTTCTGCGATGACGGCCTTCTGCGCTGGCGCACGACCGCAGGCTCGGAGATGAGCCTGACCGGCTACAAGTTCCTACTCTTCGACGGAACCTCCTACACCGGCTACGCCGTCGGCGATAAGACCTACGAGAACATCCTGATGCAGAAACTCTGATTGATAAGGGGACAGGACCGGTTGCCGAAATAAAAAAATTGGCCTATATTTGCGAAATAATGCCGTGTGGTGATATTTTGTTGAATATGAGGAAATCCGGTTTTGGAATAGGTCTTGTCTCCATAATATTGTCGATGGTTTTGCCGTTGGCGAACGCGACGGAGATCCGTGCCTGGACTGCAGATGAGCTAGATGGTTGCAACTTTGGGCTTACATTCCGTTCCCACAAGTACCCGCTTGATGAAAGGACAGGACTGAACCTCACACCTGACAGGCATCTGAACCTGAGCCACGGATTCTCCATTGATTTTGATCTCTGTCTGAACCGTGAGGATGCCGCATACGGCTATGTGATGAGATTGATTTCAGGGAATCGTTCAGCATTGGACATAAATGCGAACATTAATACCGGGAATCTTAATTTCGTCCTTATCCGCGACGGCAACACATTCACGAATGTTCCGTATCATGATGAGATCGGACTTGAAGCCGGACGGTGGATGCACGTCAGTGTGTCCGCCGATGCTTCTGAGATACGCTGTGCAGTTGATTCGGTCAGTCATCTGTTCGGAAACAGACTTTCTGATCTTTCAGACATCGAAATTTATTTCGGAGCCTGCGCTGATGACAGTTTTTATTCCACAGATGTGGCTCCGATGACTGTCAGGAACATAGTCATATCAACCCCGAAAGGAGTGTTGAGGGAATGGCGCCTTTGTCGGAACAACGGCACTGAGGTCTATGATGGAATTCATGGTGCCAGGGCATGCGTAACCAACGGTGTCTGGGAAGTGGACAAACACACAGAATGGACACCAATCTGGTCAGGAACGTTCGATTCGCAACCGGAAATAGCTTACGACCGAGGCTCTGCGCATCTGTTTGTGGCCACGTCGGAAGCGGTTGTTGACGTGCGACTTCCGGATGGGAACGAAAACCGGACGGAAGTGAAAGCCGGGGGACCGTTTCTTTGCGGAGGCAGTCAGATGATATATGACCCTGAATCAGGATGTCTGGTCTCTTATAGTGTTCAATTCCCGGAATTCACGGTCTTCGATTTCATGACCGGACGATGGTCTTCATCGCACCACGAGAGTCTTCCGAGAAATCAGCAGCACAGCAGATGGTTTGATCCGGACACGCGCATGCTCTATGTTTTCGGTGGATATGGAAACCATCTCTATAATTCTGACTTCTACAGCCGGAACATCGACACACGCGAATGGCATTACACAGATCTGGCTGAGAGCATCGCTCCTCGTTATCTAGCGGCAATGGGAATGTCCGACGGAAACCTTCTTGTAATGGGCGGATATGGCAATCGTTCCGGACGGCAGGAGGAATCACCGAGGAATATGTATGACATCAACATGATAGATATGTTGACTTGCGAGGTTACGCATGTTTCAGATTTCTCCATGCCTGACGACAGATATTCCATGGCCTCGACTCTTGTCTGTGATGTAAAGTCTGGGAAGATATACACGCTTGCGTTTGACAATGGACATTCAGCATCCTCTTTGAATCTGATTTCCGTGGCCAAAGGTTCTTCGGAAGCCGTCTTCTGCGGTAATCCCATACCATACACATTTCATGACATCGAGTCTTATTCGGAACTTACATTCAACCCGGATTCCACGAGCCTCTATGCCATAGTCTCTAACGCCGCAAATGACGCAGGGGAAGGGTATTCGGTGGCGGTTTATGAACTGGCATATCCGCCGATTTCTTCGGAACTTGTGCGCCAACAGGCAAGAAAGACTCCTGTCGTACCAATTTCATTTGCCTTGGCCGTTGTCCTGATTGCCGTTGGAGCGACGGTTGTTATTCTCGTAAAACGGAATAAGGGAAGGGAAAACAACAACTTGGAATTGAATGAGTATGATTCCACTCAGCCACGAAAAGACCGTGTAGAGAAAGCTCCATCTTCGATTTCTCTGCTTGGAGGATTGGCCATAATTGATGCGGACGGGAACAATGTGACGACAGAGTTCACACCTGTCGTGCGTCAACTTCTCCTGCTTCTCCTGATGAATTCGCGCGTGAAATCAATCGGGATCACCTCGGAGGTCCTTGATGACACTCTGTGGTTCGGAATGGAGAAGAAGCAGGCAGCCAACAACCGCAATGTGAACATCCGCAAACTGCGTCTTAAACTCGAGAAAGTCTGGAATATTGAACTGTCAAACAGAAACGGGTATTGGTTCTTTGACATTGATGACTTTTCCTGCTGTGATTATCTTGAAGTCTGCCAGCTGCTGAAAGATGTGCTTGCCAACCCTGACGACAGGAACTCGCTGACTCGTCTCCTGACTCTTGTGATGAACGGACCTCTGCTTCCTGACAATGATTTCGAATGGCTTGACGACTACAAGAGCCGGTACACCGACATGATTGTCGAGAAACTTGTCAAGATTCAGCGCTATTATGAGGACGATTGCGACATGTCAATAATGATCGCGCGTGCGATGAGGGTGCTGGACATCCTTGACGAGGAAGCCATAAGAATATACTGCCGCGCTCTCTACCGGAAAGGTAATAAAAGCCTTTCCATTTCGGTGTGGGACAAGTTTACGGAAGATTACCGACGTGTCATGGGCACCCTGCCTGACTTCTCATATTCACAGATAATTGAGGGTAGGACCGCACGTTAATTCAAAATTAAGTCTAAAATAAGGAATCCCTTTTATATTTGTTCTGCTTTTAAGACCATGTTAGGTTTAATCAGCACTTTTATTAATGACCAAATATAAACAGGGAATCAGATGAAACGTAAATCATTCATCCGGTCTTCTTTCCTGAAGAAGGCCTTTCCTCTTTTCTCGGTTTTGTGCCTGTCGCTCCTGAGCCTGCCGGTTTTTGCCCAGACGAAAATCACGGTGAGCGGAGTTGTGACCGACTCTTCGGGGCAGCCGGTGCCAGGTGTGACTGTTTGGGCACCGGCACTCAATGTCGCCTCTCTTACAGAACCAGACGGTAGTTATTCTATTACCCTCACCTCAGACCGTGTTGAGATTCATTTCGACTGCATGGGTTATGTAAGCCAGACCTTTATAGTAACAGGGTCTCGCGGATTGAATGTCTCCCTTGCAGATGAGGCCATGGTGCTTGAAAACGCTGTGGTGGTCGGTTATGGAACGCAGAGAAAGGAGACGGTGACCGGTTCTGTCACGGCTGTCGCGACCAAGGACCTGCTTCAGTCGCCACAGGCCAACATCAGCAATGCCCTTGCGGGAAGGATGCCGGGCCTCCTTGCCGTTCAAAGAAGCGGCGAGCCAGGAAAAGATGCCTCGACGCTCCGGATCAGAGGTGTAGGAACTTTCGCCGGTGGCCAGGATCCTCTCATCATGGTGGACGGAATCGAGTCGTCGAACTACAACAACATCGACCCGAATGAAATCGAATCAGTGTCAATTCTCAAGGACGCGTCCGCAACGGCCGTCTACGGTGTTCGTGGAGCGAATGGAGTGCTTCTCATAACCACCAAGCGAGGGCAGGTCGGCAAGCCGAAAGTCAGCCTCTCAACGAATGTGGCTCTCTCCAATTTCCCTTTCCTCCGCGAGAATATGAATTCCTATGAATATGCAAAGTCTCTGAACGAGGCATACGCATACGACTCTTATATCACGGGAAATTACACGCAGAGATATACCGACGCGCAGGTTGAGAAATACCGTACAGGTGAGGATCCGATCCTCTATCCGAGCATCGACTGGTACGATTATCTTCTCAAGAAGGTCAGCACACAGTCTCAGAGCAACCTCAACATACGCGGAGGCACGGAGAAGGTCAAGTATTTCTTCTCCCTCGGCTATTTCACTCAGGACGGAATGCTCAAGACGGATGTCATACCGCATGACTATGACAACCAGATACGTTACCGCAGGTACAATTTCAGGTCAAACTTCGACCTCAACATAACGAAGAATCTGGAGACCAGCATTGATCTTTCGACACAGATGGATGACAGCCGTGGGCCGAATTGGGACACTCCGCTCCTTATGGATATGCTGTCTTCCGTGCCGCCGAACCGCTCTCCGGGCGTGATTGATGGTCATGTGGTGACTCTCAGCGAGATCACGAACGACACGTGGAATCCCATCGGTGTTTACAACAACGGTTGGCATCGCGACTACGGCAACACCCTGAACGGTTCCGTGCGCCTGAACTACAAGATGGACTACCTGCTCCCTGGCCTCAAGCTTCGCGGCGCTGTGTCCTACAAGAACTACAATCTGAACATCCGCAAGTACGAGGTCAGCAATGTGACCTACGACGCGAGGCAGACTGCGGACGGCATTGTCTATGTGCCTTCCGGTGACCCGACTCCTGTCAGGAACGGTTCCTCGACATCAAAGAACCGCCGTCTGTATATGGAGGCCGGAATCGAGTACTCGCACCGTTTCGGCAAGCACGATGTCGGGGGACTCGTGCTTTACAATCAGAGCAAGTATTACGATCCGTCTCTGGCATTCCTTGTGCCGAATGGCTATCAGGGAATAGTCGGACGTGTTACCTATGGCTTTGACGGTAAATATCTTGCCGAATTCGATATGGGCTATAACGGAACAGAAAACTTCGCAAAAGGGCGTCGCTTTGGCTTCTTCCCTTCCGGATCTGCCGGCTGGGTGGTTACGGACGAGAAGTTCATACCGAAAAATGATGTCCTTACGTTCCTCAAGTTCAGGGCATCCTACGGAGTTGTCGGAAACGACAAGATCGGAGGAGACAGGTTCCTTTACAGGCCGACATCATATTCTTATTATAACGGGGCGTATTATTTCGGGGAATGGGACACATCCCGCCAGGCGTACCGTGGCTCGGACGAGGGAAAACTCGGCAACCCGCTGCTCACTTGGGAGAAGGCGAAGAAGATGAACGTCGGAACGGATATGCACTTCTGGAAGGACAAGATAACACTGACCGCCGACTGGTTCGTCGAGAGGCGAGACAACATTCTCTGGAACAGGGGCACCCTGCCTGACATCATCGGCGCGAACATGCCTGCATATAACCTCGGAAGGATGAAGAACAGCGGATTCGAGGGAGAGGTCACGTACAGCGACACCTTCGACAAGTTCCGCGGATTCGTGAAGGCGAACTTCACCTACGCGCACAATGTCATAGAGTATCAGGACGAGGTGTTCTGGCAGAACGACTACCAGTACCGCACGGGACAGCGCTACGGCCAGTTTTTCGGTTATGTCGCCGACGGGCTCTTCAACACATGGGAGGAGGTCAACGATGTGAACCGTCCTGTCTACCAATGGAACAACAACCGGATTCAGCCGGGTGACATCCGCTATAAAGACATCAATGGCGATGGACGTGTCGACAATAACGACCAGGTTCCGATAGGATATTCCAACTTCCCTGAAATAATGTTCGGGATCTCTATCGGAGGGTCATGGAAGGGATTGGACTTCTCGCTGCTCTTTCAGGGTGCGACCCATGTTTCGACCATGCCTTCAAGGCGTACGATGCGCGGATTCTATACTGAGACCGGCGCATCGAAGGATCTGCTCAAGAGCTGGAGCCAGGAGCGCTATGAGAGCGGACAGGAGATCATCTATCCGAGATTCTCGGTCACCAATGACGAGCACAACTATGTGACCTCGACATACTGGCTTGAGGACGCGAGCTATGTCAGGCTCAAGTCTGCGGAAATCGGCTACACGATGGAAGGGCGTTTCCTGAAAAAAACGGGAATATCCAGTTTCAGGATATATCTGAACGGCAACAACCTGCTCACGTGGTGCAGTCTCTTCCCTGGAGAGGACCCTGAATTCCCGGTTGTGGAGGCCAATTCCGAGCCGTACCCTCTTACAAGAGTCTTCAATTTAGGTCTGAACATTAACTTCTGATACTGCCATGATAAAGAAATATGTAATATTGGCCTCGCTGATATCCCTTCTGTGTCTCACCGGATGTGAGGACATGATGGGAAATTATCTGGAAAAGGCTCCGAGTGTTGACGTGACAGAGGATGACATCTTCTCTTCCGCCACCAATGTGGAAACCTTCCTGGCGAGCATATACAAATACGGCATCCATTCCAATCTCGGATATGGAGACGGAGATGTGAACGGCCCGTATGGCACCATAATGGCCGGAGCCACTGACGAGGCGGAGACGTGTGCTCCGTGGTATTCGACGAATAACTGGAATTCGGCTTCCATAACCGCCGACAGGACTGATGATGGGCGATTCCACTACCGCTGGGTGGCGATCAGAAAAGTCACCACGATGCTGAAACGGGTCGACGAGGTTCCTGACATTGATCGTGAATATGCCGAACAGCTCAAGGCCGAATCCAAGGTCATCCGGGCGCTCAACTATTTCGAGATGTTCAAGCATTATGGGGGAGTGCCGATAATTGACCACTACATCGAGCTTGATGAGGACTTCAAGATTCCGCGTGCCACGGTGGCGCAGACTGTGGACTTCATCTTGAAAGACATCGAAGAGGCCATGCCGGCTCTTCCGGATCATCAAGTGGGAAGCATGAGAGGGCGCGTGGACAAACTGACAGCGCTTGCGATCAAGTCCCGCACGCTTCTCTACGCCGCGTCTCCGCAGTTCAACACCGCGACTCCTTACATGAGCCTCTGGGAGAACAATGCTCTCATCTGCTACGGGAATTATGACCCTGCACGTTGGGAGGCGGCCGCGAAGGCCGCTTCGGAATGCTTGAAGTTCGCGGCGGAAGTCGGCTGCACCCTCGTCACAGATCAGGGTGTTGACAAGAACTATCAGTATTCATGGGAACATTACGACAATGACGAGATAATCCTTGCGGAAAAGGCGCATGGCTCAATCGGAAAATGGACATGGCCGTGGAATGCGATTCCGTCGCCGAACATCTATCCTGGAAATGCCGGACAGAGCGGAGTCACCCCGACGCTTAATTTCGTCCGCAAGTACGAGAGACGTGACGGGACTCCGGAAGTCTGGGCTGCCGAAGGCGGAGATGACCTCCAGGCTAAGATGGCCGGACTCGACAGACGTTTCGCGCAGACAATCTGCGGAAACCTTGCGTCTTGGAACTCTGAGTTCCCGCGTGTGGAGATTTTCGAAGGAGGAAAACAGTCCAAGACTTGTCATGGAGGCTTCTGGCTCCATAAACTCTATCCTTCTGAAATCAGCGAGGCGGTCTGGACATACGTTCCGAATTCAACGCTCTATCAACTGAATGAAATCTATCTGAATTTCGCCGAGGCGATGAATGAGGCTTATGGTGCGGACGATGCTCACGGATTCGGAATGACAGCACGCGAGGCGGTGAATACCATCCGCCGTCGTTCAGGCCAGCCGGACATCACCGGAGATGCAGACAAGGATGCCTTCCGCATGAGGATACGTAATGAGCGTGCTGTTGAGCTTGCGTTTGACAACCATCGCCTTTGGGACATCCGCAGGTGGCTGATCGCCGAGGATGAGGGCGTGATGCAGGGAGATATGTGGGGAATCAGGATTACTCCTGTGAGGGGCAGCTCTGAGTATCACTATGAGCCTTATGTTTTCGAGACAAGGTCTTGGAACAAGAGGATGTACCTTCATCCGTTCAGCACTAACGAGGTGAACAAGGGGTATCTTGTACAGAACCCGGGATATTAACGGATAAACTATGATGAAGATGAAAAATAACCGCATAAGGAATATCGTGACGGCCATTGTTCTCATCGGTGCGTCAGTCCCGGTCAATGCCGCTGTCGCTGACAGCCTTACCGCATGGCACGGTGTGCCGCAGAAAAACGTGTCAGACGGGCATCTGCTCGGGGCAGTGTCTTCCGTGGATGGAGATGTGCTGACGGATTCCTACAACACGAATTTGTCCAATACCCTCTTCGGCATGATGTCTGGACTCTTTGTCTCACAGGCTAATGGGGAACCAGGATCTGACAATGCCACGCTTTGGGGACGCGGTGTCGGGACATTCGGCACCGGGCGCGGCCTTCAGATCATGATTGATGGCTTTCCATCAACAATGGATTTCTTCAACCAGTTGTCTCCGTACGAGATTGAGCGCATTGAGTTTCTCAAGGATGCCGCCGCGACCGCAATCTATGGAAACCGCGCCGCCAATGGCGTGCTTCTCGTGACCACGAAAAAGGGAACGGACAAGCCGCTGAAGATCGACTTCGGTGTGAGATACGGATTCCAGCAGGCCATAAGGATGCCCGAATATCTTGGTGCGTATGATTATGCGAGGCTCTACAATGAGGCTCTGGCCAATGAGGGACAGGCCCCGATGTATGACGAAAACGCATTGGATGCCTACAGGACCGGAAGTTCTCCACTGCTTTATCCTGATGTCAATTGGACTGACGAGATGATGCGCTCGCTCAGCCCGGTGGCAAACTACCACCTTACGGCAAGGGGAGGATCGCAGACAGTGAAATATTTCATGCTTTTCAATGGCGTGAACAATACCGGACTTTTCAAGGATCCTGAGACCGCCGCCGAATACGGCAAGAAATACCGCTATTCGAGATACAACTTCAGAACCAACGTAGATGTCCGTCTGACTCAGAGACTGACTGCCGGACTGATAATCGGAGGCTCTGTCGAGGACAAGTACACTCCTGGCATTTCTGAAAGCGCGTGGAACCTCATAGACTGCATGAGTTCCGTGCCGTCCAACGCCTTTCCGGTGTTCGCCGCTGAAGGAATGCCTGGCGGAAACTCAATGTATGTCAACCCTCTTGCCGAACTTACGGAGAGGGGATATATCTCCTACAACGGAAGGACGGCGCAGGCTGCCATCAGGCTTACTGAAGACCTTGGGCTCATAACAAAGGGACTCAGCCTTTCTGCCGGGATCAACTTCAACAGCTGGTTCAGATCATATTCAAACAAGACAAGAAATTATGCGAGATATGAAATCACGAAGGATGATTCCGGTGAGACCGTTTACAACATGACTGGTGAGGACACGGCTCTTAGCGGAGACGAATCATCGTCATCGCAGTGGAGGGACCTTGCGGTTGAGACAACTCTCGCGTATGACCGCATATTCGGGAAGCATCATGTTTCGGCGATGGGACGCTTCAACTATGACGACTGCACGACATCGTCAGGCTCCCTCCCTTACATGAACCTTGGCTTCGCGTTTTCCGCCAATTATACGTATGACGGGCGTTATATGGCTGAATTCACTTCCGGATATTATGGAAACGACAATTTTCCGTCATACGCCCGCTATGGATTCTTCCCTGCCGGAGCCATCGGATGGGTTATTTCCAACGAGGAATTCCTGCGCGGAAGTTCTGTGGTCAACCTTTTGAAACTCAGGGCGTCCTGCGGACTTGTCGGAAATGCTGACATAGGGGGCGGCCGTTTCATGTACAACCAGTATTGGAAATATGGCGGTTCCTACTTCTTCGGAACATCTAACAGCGGAATGGAGACATACGTTGAGGATATGCTTGCCAACCCTAATGTGACTTGGGAAAAGGATCTGAAGGTCAACGTTGGAATCGATGCCAAGTTCTTGAATTGTCTTAGTGTCTCCGCTGATTGGTTCATGAACCGCCGCCGCGACATTCTGACAAAGCCTTATGACGCGGTTCCGGCGTGGCTCGGCGTGTCAATGCCGTACCTGAACATCGGGAAGGTTAACAATATGGGGGTTGAACTCACAGTCGGCTATTCCGGACAGGCCGCGGACTGGAGATGGAACGCGCGTGGCATTTTCAGTTATGCGCACAATAAGGTGATTTACAATGCCGAGGCTCCGCAGGAATATTCCTACAGACTTGGCACTGGCCACATCGTTGACCAGCCGTTCCGTCTTGAGGCGGTAGGTTTCTTCAGGGATCAGGAGGATATTGACAACTCTCCGAAGCAAATTTTCGGCGAGGTTCTGCCAGGCGACATCAAGTACAAGGACCAGAACGGAGACGGCATCATCAATCAGGACGACTTCGTGCCTTCAGGGTTTACGTCCACGCCGGAAATGAATCTCGGGCTTGAGCTTGGAGCCGGCTGGAAGGGCTTTGGCCTCAGGCTGAATTTCCACGGGGCGTTCAACCGTACAGTTTATCTTGAGGGTCGTCCTTACCAGGCATTCCAGAACAATGGGACGATTTCCACCTTCGCTCTCGGGTGCTGGACTCCGGAGACCGCTGAGACCGCGACATATCCGCGTCTCGCACTCACCGGCAACCGCAACAACTATCAGGGGTCAACCTTCTGGGCGAGAAACGGAAATTTCCTTAAACTCCGAAATCTCCAGTTTGGGTACACATTCCGCGATTCGGTTCTCCGGAAGGCCAGGATAGAGGACATAAAACTCTATCTCAACGTCTCTAACGTCTTTTCTATTGATGACATGGACGGTTATGCCGACCCTGAGTGCCTCTACGGTTACCCTGCGGTGAGGATAATGAGCCTTGGATTTAATGTCAGATTCTGATACAATGAAGACCATTATGACTATGAACAGATATATACTGACGGCACTTTCCGCGTGCCTGTGCATATTTGCCTTGTCTTCCTGCAACCTTGACCCGGAAATCGAGCTCAATCTGACAGAGGAGGACATGATTCACAATTACAACAACACCCAGGCGAGAGCCAGTGCTGTGTATTCCTACCTTCCCAACGGACTCAATGCCATAGACGGTGCTATGCTCGCCTCTGCCACTGATGATTCCGAACATTCGATAGAGAACAGTTCGGTGCAGAAGTTCAACACCGGCGCATGGAACGCACTTGACAACCCGGATGGGGCATGGGGCAACCTCTGGAACGGAATCAGGGCGGCGAACCTTTTTCTGGAGAAATCCGATGAAGTGGAGATGGATTATCTCCGTCTCGACCCAAACGAGAGCCAGCAGGAAATCTATAAAATCCGTCTTGCCAATATCAAGAGATGGAAATATGAGGTGCGTGTGCTCAGGGCATATTTCTATTCGGAACTTATTATCCGCTACGGAGGTGTGCCTGTGGTTACAAAGAGCTACGGGCTTAATGACAACTACTTGTCAAGGAAAAGGAATTCCCTTGAGACCTGCGTGGAGTTCATAACCGATGAGTGCGACGAGGCTGCTGACAACTTGCCGGAGGTGTATGCTTCCGGAGATCTCGGACGTGTAACAGCCGGGGCGGCGCTCGCGTTGAAGAGCCGTGTACTTCTCTATGCGGCGAGCGATTTATGGAATGATGAACTCTGGTGCGATGGCTATGATCACACTGAACTCGTTACGGTTGACGCTTCTGTTGCCACTCAGGCGGAACGTTGGGCTGATGCCGCGGCCGCAGCGCATGATGTGATGAAGCTCACGGACTCCGGCTACCGGCTTGCAAGCGACTGGCCTGGCATATTCCGCTCCTATACTTCTCCGGAAATAATTTTCGCGAGGCGTGACGGCAACAGCAATTGGTTCGAATCCACGAACTTTCCAGTCGGATTCGATGGCGGAAACGGTGGGGCGAACCCTACGCAGGAGCTTGTCGATGCGTTTGAGATGGCTGACGGCTCCAAATTCACATGGGGCGGTGTGTCTGAGGAAGGACCGTACGTGAACCGCGATCCTCGCCTCCAGTGGACTGTGCTCACCAACAATGCCGCGTTCAAGAACCGCACTGTTGAGGCATGGACCGGCGGACGTGACGGAAAGGGAGTGACCCAAGCCACGAAGACCGGCTACTACCTCCGTAAATATGTTGACGAAAACATAAACCTCACCCTTGGTCAGTCGAGCATACACACTTGGATTATAATCCGCTATGCCGAAATCCTGCTCAACTACGCCGAGGCTATGAATGAGGCCTACGGCCCGGACAATGCCCACGGCTACGGGATGACGGCAGTGCAGGCCGTGAATGAAATACGCCGTCGTGCCGGAATGCCTAACCTTCCGTCATCGCTTACAAAAGATGGCCTCCGCGAGAGAATCCGTAACGAACGCCGTGTGGAACTTGCCTTCGAGGGCCACCGCTTCTGGGATGTCAGGAGATGGATGATTGCGGAAGAAACCCTCGGCACACCTGTTCATGGTGTGGAAATCAGCAAGAGGGGTGGCACTTTCCAGTATAAGTCAGTGGAGGTTGAGGACAGGACATTCGACACGAGGATGTACTTCTATCCAATTCCGCAGTCGGAAATCAACATAACCGGTTGGCCTCAGAATCCTATGTGGTAACAGAAAAAGTTCATAGCTATGAAATTAATAAGAACCATGCTTATCGTTGCCTGCTCGGCGCTTCTTACCGGTTGCGGATACAAGACCGTTGCGGACGCGTCCTATCCGGAGCAGAAGATTTATATAGCCGTGGCCGCGCAGGGCGGCGTTTACAACGTCTCGACCCGTCCGGCACATTCCTCCAACACTCCGACGCAAGGCTCGACATATCAGTATCTGATAGAAGGAGAGAACTTTATCGTTCCTCTGGCCGTCTATCGCTCAGGAATTGACAATGCCGGAGACGTCCGTGTGTCTGTAAGTTTCGATGATTCCATCGTGGACGCGCTCGTCTCTTCCGGTGAGCTTTCCGGTGTCACGCCGCTTCCTGAGAACTCACGTTCGGTCGAGAGTTCTGTTGTCATTCCTGACGGACGCGAGAGTGTTTCGTTCTTCATTCGTATGCCGCTGTCAACGGTCCGGGATGCTGCCGACGGAACAAGGCTTGCCTGCGGGGTCAGGATCGCCTCCGAAGATAGGGAAGTAAATGAGGAATATGGAAAAATAGCCGTCGTCATCGACCATGGCATATTCGAAGAATAAGGAGGGTTGACATGAAAAGAATATTTGCACTTTTGTTTTCTGCCGCCCTTATGTTTGGCGGATGTGACTATAAGATAGATTATTCCGAATACTATCACTCCATGGATGAGACGTACACAGCCGTCCCGGCGAACGACTTTATTGCCAGTATCGGTGTCAACTCGTCCATTAACAGCAGGGGAGAGTACATCGAAAAGACCCTTGACTGCATGACCTATCTTGGCGCGAGGTGGATACGTTCCGGCTATGGCGGGACAATTGACGACCAACGCTATCTCTGGGAGAAGGCCGGAATACGTTTCTCGCTCGTTCTTGGCACACAGGATGGCACGCTCGCTCCTGAATGGACAATAGAGGGCGCGCGTCAGGTTGCGCGTATGGGGGCTCTGATCGCTCTTGAGGGAGTCAACGAGCCGAACAACTGGACCGTGAAGTACAAGGATCCGGACACCGGGGAAATCGTGGAGTCCGGAGGTTCCCTCTCATGGAAGGCTCTTGCGCAGGCTCATGCCGATTTCTACAGATTGGCAAAGGAGGATGACATCCTGAAGGATTACCCGGTCTGGTCGATAAGCGAGCCTGGGGCCGAGCATGACAATGTCGGGATGCAGTTCCTCACGATTCCGGAGGGTGCCAACACCGTGATGCCGGAGGGTACCGCCTACGCCGACTGCGCGAATTGCCACAACTACATCGTGCATCCTGGATGGCCTGGTGTCCACAACAACCAGACGTGGCTGACTTCCGATCCGACGAGCAACTCGCCTCTTGACGGGCTTTACGATAATTTCGGACTCACGTGGGGCAAGAACTACGAGGGGTATGACGAGACGACGCTCAAGACACTCAGGCGTGTGACTACGGAGACCGGCACCACAATCAACGAGAGTGTCTCGGAGGAAATGCAGGGGCTGCTTTATCTCAATCTGTACCTCTGTCAGTTCAAGCGCGGTTGGGAATACACCTCAATGTACATTCTCCGTGACCGCGTGGACGAGGCCGGCAACCAGACATTCGGATTTTTCGGAAGGGACTACAAGCCGAGAATCGCCGCGCACTACCTTCACAACCTCACTACAATCCTTGCGGACAACGAGTCCATAGATAATCCGTCCACACTTTCCTACAGCATAAGGAACAAACCGAACACCGTTCATCACCTCCTCCTCCAAAAGAAGGACGGCACGTTCGAGCTTGTGGTCTGGGGTGAGAAATATGAGGGAGGCTCGGACAGGATCGTGCTTTCTCTTGATAAATACTATGACAGGATAAAGGTTTATGATCCCACTGTCGGCACCGAGCCTGTCGAGAACCTCTATTCCGTCAAGGACGTGAACCTTACCATGACAAACCATCCGCTCATTCTTGAATTCGTCAAATGATGAAACGAATAGTTCTGACAATAATAATTGCGGCATTAGCCGTATCATGCGGGCATCAGAAAGAGGATGTCTGCGGCTACGTCAACCCTTTCATAGGCACGGCATACACCGGGCATACGTTTCCTAACGCGGCCTGCCCGTTCGGAGCGATGCAACCGGGCCCTCAAAGCGGAAACTACGGCTGGGAATATTGCAGCGGCTATGTCTATGACGATGACACGATATGGGGTTTCTCCCAGAACCGCCTCAGCGGAACCGGCATCCCGGATCTCGGCGACGTGCTGATGATGCCGTTCTCGAAGACTGCCGCTCCGGATTTCAGAAGCTCCTACCGGAAGGAACAGCAGACGGCTTCTCCTGGCTATTATTCTGTGCTTCTGGACGATAACGCCGTCTTTGCTGAAATGACCTGCACGGAACATGTCGCGGTGCACAGGTACGAATATCGTGACTCCCTGCGCAACCTTTTCCTTGATCTCCAGTCCGGACAGACAAGTTCCCGCGACAGTTATGAGACAAGGGTTCTCAATGCAGAGGTAGCGTTCGAGGATGCATACACAATCTCTGGTTGGAATGAGCTTAGGGGATGGGTGAACCGTAAACTTTATTATGTGATACGGTTTGACTCTCCGGTAATTTCCCGGGAGACCGTTCCTGGAGACACTCGGAACAAGGCTGGAAAGTATGTGCTCCGTTTTGACCCTTCGGAAAGAGAACTTGGAGTCAAGGTTGCATTCTCATACGTGAGTGTGGGCGGTGCCAAGGCCGCATTGGAGGCCGAGACGGGAACAGAGGGCTTCGACAGCGTCCGCAAGGCTGCCGCGAAGTCATGGGAGGATTATCTTTCGACTGTCTCGGTTGAGGGCAGCGATGAGCAGAAAACCTCCTTCTACACTTCCCTCTACCATCTTCTTATCCAGCCTAACAATGTCGCCGACATTGACGGGCGCTACTGTGGGGCCGATGGGAAGATACATGAGTCCGCTTCCGGGAAATATTACTCAACCCTTTCTCAGTGGGACACTTTCCGTGCCGCGGATCCGTTCTATACACTGATGTATCCGGAAATCATGACAGAAATCGTGAACTCGATGATAGGACAGTACGAGGCGATAGGCTTTCTGCCTATATGGGCTCTCTGCGGCAAGGAAAACTATTGCATGATAGGGAACCACAGTGTTCCTGCAGTGGTGTCTGCATGTCTGCGAGGGCTTGAAGGAATTGACATGGAAAAGGCATACGAGGCCGTGCGTGCATCCCTCACAGTAAGGCACTACCGCGGAGAGTGGGATGTATATGACAAATACGGCTATTTCCCGTTCGACCTCATTCCAGAGGAGTCCGTTTCAAGGACTCTCGAATGTGGATATGACGATTGGTGCGCCGCACAGCTTGCGGAACGACTCGGACATCATGAGGACGGCGAACTCTTCAGCCGCAGGGCATCATATTACAGAAATCTTTATGACAGCGGAACTGGACTTTTCCGTGGCCGCGATTCGCATGGCGACTGGAGGACTCCGTTCAATCCGCTCGCACTATCGCATGCTGGAACCTCAGGCGGTGATTACACCGAAGGCAATGCCCTGCAGTACGTCTGGCACGTCCTTCAGGATCCAGAGTCTCTCATGGAACTGATGGGGGGCAAGGACATATTCATAAGTCGCCTCGACTCTTTGTTTGAGAACAATCAGACCGCGGAAGTCACTGGATTTGTAGGTGATGTGACCGGACTTATCGGCCAGTATGCCCATGGCAACGAGCCGAGCCATCATGTAGCCTACCTCTACACCCTCGCCGGACGTTCCGACAGGACTGCTGAAGTTGTCCGTGAGGTATTTGACAAGTTTTACCTTAATCGTCCGGACGGCCTCTGCGGCAATGATGACTGCGGGCAGATGTCGGCATGGTACCTTTTCTCAGCTATGGGATTCTATCCGGTCAACCCGGCTTCGGGTGAATATGTCCTCGGCGCTCCACAGGTTCCTCAGGTGACACTCTCTCTGCCGAACGGAAAGAAATTCACTGTTGTCGCCGAGAATCTGTCCGACGACAATAAATATGTGAGATCCGTGACCCTTGACGGTGTGAAGCTTGGGACGACGATAAGCCATGACCGCATCCTTAAAGGCGGACGCCTTGTGTTTGAGATGACTTCGGAAAAATAAGGATTGAAAGTGATAACGTTAAAAAATATTACTGGAATTGCCGTGATTGCCGCATTCCTTGCCGGTTGCGTGGAAGAACAGAAGCGTGAGCCAGTGGACTATGTAAATCCGTATATGGGCAACATAAGCCATCTGCTTGTTCCCACTTATCCTACGGTGCATCTGCCGAACAGCATGTTGAGGGTGACTCCGATGCGCCGTGAATATACATCAATGCGTGTGGACGGACTTCCTGTCTTTCTCACGGCGCATAGGGGAAAATCGGCTTTCGGACTATATCCGTTCATCGGGAACGATGTTCCGGAAAGTTACTCCTATGACTGCGAGAAGACAACTCCGTACAGTTATGAAGTTTGCCTTGACGAACAGGAAATAGGTGTGCGCTATGCCGTTTCACACCGTTCGGCCGTATATTCCATTCATTATCCGGAAGAACACGCGTCCCTTGCGTTGAGAGTCGATGATGGAAGCCTGACATCGGTCGGTGACGGAATCACAGGAGCCTGCAACCTTGGAAATGGGGCATCGGCCCACATGATGATGACGTTTTCTCCACGTCCTTTGTCTGTGGACATCTCTGAGGATGGCCGTCTTGCCGTGCTCGGTTTTGAGTTGGAAGACGTGGATGTGAGATATGGAGTGTCTTTCATCGACGCGGAGCAGGCGGGACGGAATCTATCCGCCGAAGTGGCTGAAAAGAGCCTTGACACCGTGGCCTCCGAAGGCCGGAAAATATGGAACGAAGCCCTGTCGAAGATTGAGGTCGAGGGTGGTGACGATGATGATAAATCTGTTTTCTACACTTCTTTGTACAGAGTGTATGAGAGGATGGTGAATATTTCTGAGGACGGACGCTACTGGAGTGCCGCTGATGGGAAGGTCCACGAGGACGAGGGACATCCGTACTACACGGATGACTGGTTCTGGGACACTTATCTTGCGGCTCATCCTCTGCGCACCCTCATAGACCCGGAGACTGAATCCGACATGATTTCCTCAATAGTCACCTATTCGTCGCTTTCCGAAAACGGCTGGATTCCGACATTCCCTCAGGTTACGGGAGACAACCACGGGATGAACTGTAACCACGGGATAGCCGTGATCGCGGATGCCATCGCCAAAGGAATAGGCGGATTTGACAAAGATGCCGCATACGAAGCGTGCCGCAAGGCTCTTTTGGACAAGACTCTTGTCCCGTGGTCTGACAAAAAGGCCAATGAACTGGACGGATTCTACCTTGAGCATGGCTATTTCCCGGCGCTACGCCCCGGCGAACGGGAGACTTGTCCAGCGGTGAACGGGTTCGAGAAAAGGCAGCCTGTGGCAGTGACTTTGGGCACGGCATACGACTGGTGGTGTATGTCGAACATCTCCGATGCTGTAGGTAAAAAGGATGATGTTGATTTCTTCAGGGCAGGATCGTTCAACTACCGCAATCTTTTCAACGACACCACCCGCTTCTTTCATCCAAAGGACAGCAAGGGACTCTTCATCGAGCCGTTTGACTACACATGGTACGGCGGCTATGGTTTCCGTGAGGCCTACGACGAGAACAACGGATGGATATACAGATGGCAGGTCCCGCACAACATTGCCGACCTCATTAGTCTCTACGGAGGAAATGAGCGGTTCTGCGATGATCTTTTGCTTACATTCTCAAAAGAAATCAAAGGTAGTAAGAACAATTTCTATGGCCCGAATCCTGACCATTCCGCCCTTGTAGGGCAGTTCTCGATGGGCAACGAGCCGTGCACTATTGTTCCATACCTGTTCTGCTATGCCGGAAAGCCGTGGCTCACACAGAAATACACTCGCACTCTCATTGATATGTGGTTCCGCAACGACCTGCTGGGCGAACCCGGTGACGAGGATGGCGGTGGAATGAGTGCTTTCGTGGTGTTCTCGATGATGGGCTTTTATCCTGTCACACCTGGACTTCCGATGTATGTGCTCACCAGTCCGGTATTCCGCGAAATTTCCGTGAATACAGGCTCTGGAAAGACTTTCAGCGTGGTCTGCGACAATTGGGCTTCGGACAACAAGTACATACAAAGAGCTGAATTGAATGGCCGGCCGCTAGACCGGTGCTGGATTTCTCACGACGAGGTCATTAGTGGCGGCACACTGAGACTTGTCATGGGACACCGGCCGAACAGAGCCTGGGCCAGCGCTCCGGAGTCTTGTCCTCCTTCATTTGAAATGCCGGATTCCATTGAATAATAAAACTGATGACATATATGAAAAGGATAACCACAGCGATTCTTCTTTTCGCCTCGGCTGTCATGGCGGAGGCACAGGTGTTTTACGCCGACTTCAACCACGGACAGACTTCCGAGAGTCACGGCGAATGGATTCAGGACATCAACGTCTTGTCTCCAAAACTTCGCTCTGACGTTAATGGCAAGGTGACTGTGGAGTTCACGGCACCTCGTATGGCGGATTTCAAAGCTCTGCTTTGGAGTCAACCGACAAAGTCTGATGAAAATCCGTTCGGACATGATGTCAACCTCACCCCAAAGGGAATAAAGGCATCGCGTGACGGGCATTACCGTTTTTCTTTCAATGCGGACATGTTTCCTCATGGTCCTATGAATGTCAGGATTTTTGCGGAAAATCAGATGACCGGGAACCGCGATTTCTTTGAACTTCAACTCTATAACACAGGAGGAAAGCATTGGAACGAAGGCATCCCGGCATCTGTTCCGGCTGGTGCGAAAGGTTTGAAACTCATTTATGAGGACGACTTCGACGGTCCTCTCTCCATTGCGAATGACGGCCGCGGAGCCACCTACAATGCGCACAAACCTAGGTCAGGAGACTTCAGCGGATGGCCTTTCACGGACGTGACGAGTCCTCTCAATCCCTTCTTCCAAAGGGACAGTTACCTTAAGATTGCCGCACGCAAACCGGAAGGAACTCCTGGAAGCACAGGCCTTCTCGCCTCGGTCGACATGGATGGGAAAGGTGTCTGGGCAGCCGCGCCGTGTTATCTTGAGTGTCGCTTCACAGCCCAGTCAGCCCCGGGGACGTGGCCTGCTTTCTGGACACTTAACACAATCGGTGACCGTCCGCAGTGCGATGAGCTCGACATTATAGAAGCCTACGGGGGAGTTGGAAAGGGAAATCCGAACCACCCGGGATATTCAATCACCAGCCACTACTGGAACCAGAAGCCGGATGGTGTGCAGAAACGCGATGACGCCACAGTGGTCCCGATGATGGAACTCGGTGGAAAGAGTTATTGGTCAACCACTTTTCACACCTATGGACTCTATGTCGGCACTGACTGGACAATCTATTATTTCGATGATATTGAGGTCTTCCGTCACAAGTCGAACGAAGATTCGGTGAATCATCCACTCTTCTTCATGATAAACTATTCCATCGGCGGAATCAGCGGATGGGGAATCGACCTCGAACGCTACGGCAACGGAAGTGACATGTACGTTGACTATGTGAGGGTATATTCCGGAAAAGAATAAAACTTTTTTCGATATGAAAAAGACAGTATTGATACTTATATCTGCGTTTGCGCTTGCATGCTCATGCTCGGACAAACAGGAAAATGAATATGACGGGTCTGGAGCGGTCGTGCTTGACACGCAGAACAAGGTCAGCTCGTTTTCGGACGAAAACGTTGCTGTGCTCAAGATTACTGGTGATGACATCACTGATCTCTCTGGGTTAAGGATCCGTTCTGTAGGCACGCTTGTGATACGCAAAACAGCGCTCACCGACATATCACTGCCTGCGCTTGAAAGCGTGACAGGAGACTTGACGGTTGAGGAAAACTCACGTCTGCTGTCCATGACACTTCTGTCCTCTCTGAATAAGGTTGGTGGGGACCTTATAGTCAACAACAATCCCAAGCTCTCATCAGTTGCCGGACTCCGGGACGTGAAGGAAATAAGCGGCGATCTGGTTGTGACCAACAACGGTTCGCTCGGAGCGGACAGGCCTCTTTCCGAGGCTGGGGACTGGTCATACGGACTTTTCCCTGTCTTGAAACTACACAACGATGGCGTGGTTTCAGGAACTGTGCGCCTCGGCAACAACAACGGGGCCGCGGCGGAGTCTGTCGAGAGCATCGGAAAGATGGCGGAACCTGTTGTCCACAAGAATTATGTGATAGCCTCGGCATCTGACGCGGCAGCGTTCTCACTTGAGGGACAGGCTGTCGGCGACCTCACTGTCAAAGGGTTGGAAATAACGAATGACATACTCAACTCCCTTGTCACAAAGGGACTCAGGACAGTCACCGGGACATTCACCCTGGAAAACACAAAGGTTTCTTCCATAGAACGTTTCTGCCAGAGCGTCACTTGCGAGGGAAGCGTTATACTTAAGGACAACACCGAAGGCGGACAGATCAACACCAACGGACTCCGTTACTACACACGTCTCGGAGGCGATCTTGTCATCGACAACTCACGAGTCGTGTTCTGGACCAACAATTCAAGTTTCGCGACTTTCATTGAAATCGGAGGAAGCGTCCGTGTACGTAACTGCGGTGATCTGAACAAGGGCGATGCATTCGAGTCACTCCTGCGGGTTGGTGGGGACCTCGAATTCTCATCATGCCCGAACCTCACAGATCTTAAGGGGCTCAAGATTGAGAAGATAGGCGGTAACCTGATTGTTCGTGACAACGACAAACTCAAGGCTCTTGGAGGCCTGGAGGGCGTGCGCTCGATCGGTGGAGCCGTTATGATAAAGCAGAACCTCCCGGAATATGGCGATGTGGGTACTCCTGGCTGGTGTATGGTGAAAGGTTGGCTTGAGAACGGCGTGGTGGCTGACAAGGAACATTCGTCCCTTCTCGCAGCTGACGGCACCGAACCGGATCTCAGTCATGTCAAGGCATGTGATGGAAAGAATCCTCAGGAAAGTAATGTCCCTGAAAGTTACACGATCACAGGACTTGCTGAGCTGAACGAGTTCTTGTCATACATCCCGGAAAAACCAGAGACCGTCTATAACTTCACGGTAACTGGTGACGACCTTGGCGATTCCGACCTTGCGAGACTCTCTGAAAGAATCGGTGCGGTTTCTGGCAAGGCATCGTTTGTGTCGCTTCCTGGAATGACGACCACTACCGGAATATTCGATAAGATAGAGTTCACCGGAGGAGTCATTCTTCGTGACAATCAGAATCTTGTTGATTCGGATGCCATGTCTTCGCTGAAGAATCTCATTTCTGATTTTATAATTGAAAACTGTCCGAAACTCCGTACTCCGGCATCGGCTGGTGGAACCGGATGGTGTAATCTTGCGGTAGTTGAAGGCAATTTCAGAATTGATGGACTCAAGACCGTGATGAAAGACGGTTCTGCATTCCCGGCTCTCCAAACGGTCGGTGGAAACTTTGAGATAAGAAACTGTTCTGACGACCTCGAAAGTTTCTCCGGAATGCCTCTGAGCGTTGTCGGCGGAGACATCGTGATTATGGACAATAGTGGACTGAAATATCTTGACGGCCTTGAAAACCTCATGGCTGTCGGAGGAAATGTCACAATATTCAATAACCCGAAAATTGAGGTCAGTCCTGCCGGAGGCAGAGGATATTGCATGCTGCGCGACTTCGCCAACTGGGGTGTGCTGTCCTCTACTGTAGTCGTGAAGATAGGAACTGATTCAGACCCTGTGGATTTCGCGAATGTTGTGTCCTGTAACCCTGGCTCGGAATCTCAACCTCGCAGTTATGTCATCAACGGGCTTACCGCTCTCAAGGCATTTGTCTCGACCGTGCCTGCTGCCGGCAAGGAAACTGTGGGTGACCTTACTATAAGAGGCGCAGATATTACCGAAGAGGCGTTCCGTTCATTGGATGACAGGGTGGCTGTCGTCAAGGGAACATTCACAATGGAAAACCTCGGCAAGGAAGGCGGCAACATTTCGACTGACCAGGTTCTTGAGAACATAGACCTTCAAGGCAGCATAATTCTGAGGAATATTCCCGCGGAAATAAATCCTAATGGATTCCAGAACAAGACAAAGGTGAACGGTGACCTCATCATAGAAAACTGTCCAGTCTATCCTTACTGGAACTGGAACCCTTGGAAATCCTTAAAGGAAGTGACCGGGGACGTGCGCATCAGCGGACTTCCGAACTTCGGGGCCTCGTCATTCTCCGCGATCGAGAGAATCGGCGGCAGCTTCATAATCACTGATCAGCCTGGCTTCTGGCATTTCCGCTCATCTACCCTCAAGTACATCGGCGGCGACCTGACCGTCCGGAACTGCCCGGCATTCGGAGAGGGTGAGGCCCTTGACGGGTTCAATCACCTTGAGCATTTGGGTGGCAACGTCCTCCTGTGGGACATAAGCGGCTGGATGCCGGAAGAGACCGTGCTTGACGGATCTACCACTCGTGTGGGTCTATGCATATTCAACTGGTTCAAGAGTCATGGCATCATGAACGCCGACGCGACGGTGAAAGTCCGCAAGGACAACAAGGAAGTCGATATGTCTGCGATTCCGGCCTGCAAACCAGAATGAAAAGAGTAAAAATGAATATATAATCACATTAAAATAACAAATTTATGAAACGAGTCTTATACTTTCTGATGAGCCTGACGGCGGTTTTTGCCGTGGCTTCATGCAACAAGGGAAACCTTCCGGAGCAACCGAAACCGGGAGATGATGACGATCCTTATGGAAACGAAGATAAGGTCACTCTGACGGTGGATGGCACCCATGCGAAATTCGATGGAACGACTTTAGCTGAGGAGTGGAAAACTGACGATGCCATTGGGGTTTATGTTTCCGGAACCGGTGCTCCTGTGCGTCTCAAGGCAGGAGAGATTGCCGATGGGACAGCGACTTTCTCTGGCAAGGTCAAGAAGGCGGACACCTATACTGCGGTTTATCCTTACAACCGCGATTATGCAATCAAGGATGGAAGTTTGACCGTGTCTGTTCCCGCATCACAGGATGTGACCGCAACAGAAGTTGATGCGTCCGCTCATGTCGCTTATGCTGAGATAAAGGACGGCAAGGCTGAGTTCGCGCATCTGCTTTCGCTTGCGAAGTTTTCTGTCAAAGCCGATGGCGTGAAATCAGTCAAGATTGCCTCGAAGGCAGAGGGCGTGTTTATGGCCGGTGACATTGCTGTAGCCACCTCCGACCTCGTTGCCTCCGTGAAGGAGTCTGCGGGAGAGTCTTCCGTGACTCTTAATTCAGCGTTCGTTTCCGAGACTCCTTATTATGCTGTTGTGATTCCTGGGAAATACACCCTCGAACTAACGTTCACCAATGCGGAAGGCAAGCAGGTTGTGAAGACGGTTGAGAATGAGGTCGAGGTCGCCCGTGGCGCAGTTGCAGATCTCGGCGTTTTTGAGATCACTGAAAAAGAATGGACTGAAGGTGATGAAGAACCTGACGATCCATCCAAGCCGAAAAGCTATGTTCTGAACGGCAAGGCTGAAGTCGAGGCTTTCGCGGCGGCTTGGAAGGGCGAGGAGAAAGAGACAGTGCAGGATCTCACCATCAAGGGACGTGATGTGTCCCATACTGTCGCTCGGGAGGTTTTGAAGCGTGTCGCTGTCGTGGAGGGAACATTCGCTCTCGATGGTTGTGGAACGGATAGTGAAGGTGACTGGTTTGATACAGAGGGTTTCCTGAACGGACTTGAACTCAAAGGCGGCCTTGTGTTCCGTGACATTGTGAACATCGTCAATCCGAGCGGTTTGAAATATTACGAGAAGATTAATGGTGACCTCGTTATAGAAAACTGCCCTCATTTTGTGGTTGCTGACTGGTCGAGGGTGTTCGAGAACATAAGTGAGGTCGGAGGAAACTTCGTTATGAAAGGTTGCCGTCCGCAGAGCTTCGACGGCAATTTCATGAAGGCTTTGAAAAAAGTTGGCGGAAACTTCGATTTTGAGGACAACAAACAGATCTGGTCGTTCAAGAATAAGGGAGATGTCGCTCTTGAATATATCGGCGGCGACCTCATCCTTTCGGACAATGAAAGCCTCTGGAGCCTTCTGGCCTTCGACAAACTTACGCATATCGGTGGTAATGTGGTGATTTCAAATAATAATCCAAAGTTTCCTGAGACAAACAAGAATGTTGATGGCGAGGACTGCATAGGTTTCTGTCTGCTCAAAGACTATGTCACAAGCGGTGTCATATCTCCTGCCGCCAAGGTTTACATAAAGAGTGGTGACAAGGAAATCTCGCTTGATGACCTCACAAGCTGCAATCCGACGGACTACAATAGCTATGTTCTTGATGGACATGAAGCGGTGGTTAAGTTTATCGGAGCGGCAGGTTCTTCTAAGGAGACGGTTAAAGACCTTGTTGTCCGTGGCTCTGATGTGACGGAAGGTGATGTCCGCAGTCTTGATGACCGTGTTGAGCGTGTAACGGGAACCCTTACGCTTGAGAACCTCGGAACAGAGGAAGATAATTCATGGATTTCAACCGATCAGGTCATGGAAAACATATCTATCGAAGGCAGTGTGGTTCTGAAGGATATTCAAGCGAACATCAACCCTAACGGTTTCGAGAACCTGACGAAAATCAATGGCGACCTCAAGGTCATCAACTGCCCTAGACTCCGTTGCTCCGGTGGATGGATGCCGTTCAAGAATCTCACAGAAGTGATAGGTGATGTGCTTATTTCCGGGCAAAAGGAATTCGGAAGTGATTTTCTCAATAAATTGGAGAAAGTCGGAGGATCATTAACGATAGATAAATGTAACCCGAACTGTTGGGATTGGAAGTCTGAGTCTCTCCGGGAAATAGGCGGTAATCTCAACATCACCGACTGTACCTACTGGGAGAACTTCTATGGTTTCCATCAGCTTACGAAACTCGGAGGAAATGTGAATATCTACAAGTCCGAAGGATATGCCCAGGACAATAACGGTGGCGATAAATGGTTCCCTGGAACTGATTGGGATCTTAATGGAAAGAAGGTCGGTCTCGTGGTGTTCACTGTCCTCAACAAGAAAGGTATATTCACAGGGACGTTCTCAAGCTATCTCTGGAGATCTTCAGGAACATTCTGGTACGATGCTCTGAAGTGGGATGAGTACACAAAGAAAGCTGATGAGATCATCGCTGCGGAACAGAAATAATCCATGAAATTCAGGTTGTTGACATCCTTTACAGCTTTGCTGCTTGTCGCACTGCGGCTCTCCGCTGCCGGGTCTCCGTTCAGGTTCGACTCCGGCAGCTGGGACTGGGGTGTCATACGGGAGGCCGACGGCCCTGTGACACATGTCTTCCGGTTCGTGAACACATCTGCTGAACCTACCTGCATCTGGCAGGTGAATGTGGCGTGCGGTTGCACTCGGGCGGAGTGGTCACGCGAGCCGGTGTCGCCAGGAAAAAGCGCTGAGATTACCGTGACTTTCAATCCCAGGGACTACAAGGGACATGTCTCCAAGACCCTCTCTGTCAGAAACAGCGGAAACACTGTCGATGTGCTGACAGTGAGTTGTGAGGTGATTCCGGTGGAGAAGCCTATTGATATCGCTTTCCCTGTGCTTCTTGACGGCGGCATAAGAATTTCGTCAGACCGGCTCAATTTCGGTCAGATCCGTCAGGGAGAGTCCCGGACAATGAAACTGGGAATCGCCAACGCTTCCGGCAGGCGCCAATCAGTGACAGTCTTGCCCGAAGGCCGGAGCGGGCTGCTCACGGCAAAGTCTCCGCTTGTGCTTGAACCTGGTGCAAGAGATTCCTTGACATTGACGTTCTCGCTGAAAGGACACGTGGCGCATTACGGGGTGATTGAAGACGCTGTCGTCATCAAATGCGGGCGCACGGTCTGCGGAAAGGCCGCGGTGTCGATGATCGGGACGGAAGCGACTTCCCGCGGAGGCTCTGACAGTGGCCGGAAACTGCGAGTTAGTTCACAATACGAGAACCTCGGTTCCGTTTCCCGTGACGGAGGCCCAGTACGTAAGACGTTCGAAATTTCAAATATAGGAAATAAAATCTTGGTCATCAGGGATATTCATTCTCCTGCCTGTGTCGAGGCAATCCTTTCGGGGACTAAGGATCTTAAGCCGGGGGAGAAGAGGACATTGACCATAATCCTTCATCCGGAGCTTACGGATAAATCCAGGATTTTCGAGACTGTCTATCTTACGGCAAACGATGTTGAGCATCCTGTCCATGAAATCATGATCGCGGCGACAATAAAATAAATTAAATGAATATGAATACACTGATAACTCTGTTACTTACATTTTCAACCACACTTGGCTCATGCGTTTCGACGGCGATTCATGGTGATGCCGAGAATGGTAGCACGAAGGATACTGCTTGTGTGGAAACTTCTGGACCAGAGAGTGGTAGGACCGCCGTGCCGGCGAATGATTTTCTCAACTCGATCGGCGTGAACTCTGCCATTGATGACCGCTTCGAGCACAAGGAACAGACTGCCGAGAGCATGAGATACATTGGCGCACGTTGGATTCGCAGCGGGGTGCAACGTTCTACTGATGTGTTTGAATACATGATGGCGAATGTTCCACATATCCGTTTCTCAATAATGTTCGATCCGGATGGAAACGACCGCGTCTTCGAGCAGGCGGCGTGGCTCAAGTCACGCGATGCTCTCGTCGCCCTCGAAGGAGTGAACGAGCCTAACAACTGGTGGATAACCTATAAGGGTGAGAACAGCGGTGGCCCATATTCCTGGAAAGGACTTGCACTTATGCAGCGCGACAGCTATGCCGACACGAAAGCCCGCCTCGGGAATGTGGATGTCTGGAGCATCACCGAGACAGGCGCGGAAAAGGACAATTACGGTCTCCAGTTTGCCGAGATTCCAGAGGGCGCTGATTGCCTGATGCCTGCCGGAACCAAGTACTACGACTGCATAAATGTCCACAACTACTTCATCCACCCACGCTGGCCTGCTCATTCCGACAACCAGACTTGGATCGCCTCGGAGTCCGGAAAGAAGGGGCTTGTGGTTGATGGCGTGTACGACAACCACGGAAAGACATGGGGCTCTGGCTATGAGGGCTACAGCGAGGATCAGCTAAAGGCCATGAGAAAGGTGACTACCGAGACTGGCTGCACCCTTAACTCATACAAGGTCTGGTCGGATGACAACGGCCGTCCTCACGCTAAATACACCGAGGTGACAGACCCGAACTCATTCGTGAGCGAGGAGGAGCAGGGACTGCTTTACATGTCGTGCTATCTCGCACAGTTCGCACAAGGGTTTGAGTACACGTCGATGTATATTCTTCGTGACCGTACCGACGAGTCAGGCAACCAGAGCTTCGGTATGGTGGAACCGCTCGCATGGGAGGAATCTCCTCTTCACGGATACCACCAGCGATACCGCAAGGCCGCCGACTACATGCACAATCTCACGACTATTCTTGCCGATGACGCTTCCATCAAGAATCCTGGCAAGCTTGACTATGAGATACAGGACTGTCCTGAAACCGTGCACGACCTTCTTCTCCAGAAGCAAGACGGAACGTTCTGCCTTGTGGTTTGGGGCGAGAATTATGCCGGTGGTGGCGATGAGATAACCGTGACTTTCGGGAAAAAGCATAAACTCAGCGTCTATGACCCGACTGCCGGTACGGATGTCATACAGACAGTCAGAAGATCTGACAAGATAAGTCTGACCATGACTAATAAGCCATATATCATTCAGTTGAAGAAATAGTTAAATGTTACTTTGGTAAAACGATAAAAAACGAGTAAATTTGCGTCAAACGAACACCCGTTCTCCATAATAGGAACCAGAACAAGGCTTATCGTAATGATAGACCGCTTGGTTTTTCAAGGATAGGTAATATTGATAACCATATAATTGTTATGGACAGAAGAGAATTTCCTTCAGTCTCGAAAACAATCGTAATGATGATGTCCCTTTCAGTGATGTTGTCAAGGAGAACTGTTTTTAAGTACAGGTAAATAACTCGTTGGGTTTATATATTAATTACTAATTAAAACCAATTACACATGAAACGTGTCTTATCAATGTTTCTCGTCTTGGTCATGGCCGCGCCGATCGCTGCCATAGCCGAAACGGCTGTCGCTCCTGCTGAGTCTCAGCAGAGCCAGAAAAAGCAGGTCTCAGGTGTCGTCACTGACAAATCCGGTATTCCTGTCATCGGAGCTGCCATCGCCGTTCCTGGAACCTCAACAGGTACCGTTACCGATGCCAACGGACGTTATTCACTGGCCGTGCCTAATGGAACAAAAGTCCTTGAGGTATCATGTATCGGCTACACGACACAAAACATCTCTGTTGGATCCTCCAGCAAATATGATGTTGTTCTTTCAGAGGATACCCTCATGCTTGCCGAGACAGTTGTTGTCGGTTACGGCACAATGAAGAAAGGTGAGGTCGCGAGTGCGATCTCAACGGTCAAGAGCGGAGATTTCCTGAAGACTCCGGGGGCGAACGCGGCCGAACTTATCAAGGGCAAGGTTCCTGGACTTATTGTGAACACACCTGACGGGAACCCTGTCTCCAGCACTCAGATCTCCCTTCGTGGAGCCACTACCCTCAAGGCCGGGACGGCGCCTCTTGTGCTCATCGACGGTGTGCCTGGCTCGCTTTCCCAGGTTTCTCCGGATGATATCGAGCAGATTGATGTGCTTAAGGACGGCTCTGCCGCGGCCATTTATGGTACTCGTGGAACAAATGGCGTCATCATCATCACCACTAAGAACACTCAAGGTGAAGCGCCGACATCCGTTGATTTCAACGCTTACGTTTCCACCCAGCAGATCACCAAGACACTCGACTATCTGACCGCTGACGAGTATCGGCAGCTGGCGAAAGGCCATGTCGGTTTCCACGATGACGGAGCTTCGGTAAACTGGCTTGACGAGATCACCAGAACGCCTCTCTCACAGATCTATAACATCAGTCTGCGCGGCGGTTCCAAGCAGACCAACTACGTGGCGTCATTCGAATACAGAGGCCTGCAGGGTGTGATGAAGCTCTCCAACAACAATATGATGTTCCCCCGCATCGACATTACCCACCGGATGTTCGACAGCAAAGTAAAGCTTCATGGATCCATAAACGGCTTCACAATGAAGTACCACAATGGATCTGACGGAGGACCTTTCAACTCTGCGGTTTGGAATGGCCTCAACTACAACCCTACGACTCCTGTCCGCCAACCTGACGGGTCTTACTCAGAGAACACTGGTATCACAGATTACTACAATCCTGTGTCGTTGCTCAATGAGACCAAGGGCGGTACCGACGCCACCATGCTGCGTATGCTCGGTGATGTCACCTACACCCCTGTCGTCGGTCTTGATCTCAAGGCTGTTGTCTCCAGAAATATATACAACCAGACCCAGGGACACTATGAGACCCATAATCATTCTTACGAGGCAAGAACGCCGAAGAATGGTTTCGCGTCGCGTGGCACATACAGAAGCCAGCAGGACATGCTCGAATTTACCGCCCAATGGAAGAGCACATTTCTTCAGGACCACAACTACACCCTCCTCGCCGGATATTCTTACCTCAACAATGTCAGTGAAAACTACTGGATGCAGAATTCCGGTTTCGCGGTTGATGACTACGAGTACAACAATATGGGCGCCGGTACCCAGAAAAACGATGGCTACAAAGGCGGCCAGATGGACCTCTCGTCAGACAAGGGGGAAGACTCTCTCATCGGTTTCTTCGCTCGTGTGAATTACAATTACAAGGGCAGATACATGTTCGCGGCCTCGATCCGCCGGGAGGGATCCACAAAGTTTGGAGAGAACAATAAATGGGGAAACTTTTATTCTGTCTCCGCGGCGTGGAACATCAAGGATGAGTCCTTCCTCAAGAACATAGACGCGGTCTCCACCTTGAAGCTGCGCGCGGGTTATGGCGAGACCGGTACTGAGCCTTCTTCCCGCTATATGTCATTGAACACGCTGTCATTCAGCTCAAACGCCTACTACGACGGATCTTACATCCAAACCCTAAAGCCTTCAAAGAACGCCAACCCTAACCTTCGTTGGGAACGCAAACATGAATGGAACGTAGGTGTGGACTATGGTTTCCTCGGGGAGCGTGTCTATGGTACAATCGACTGGTATCATCGTAAGACAATCGACCTTCTTTGGGACTATTCGGTACCGTGTCCTCCTTACATCTATTCCTCAATGACCGCCAACGCGGGATCAATCAAGAATACAGGTATAGAGATCGGGATCACAGGTGTTGTCTTTGACAAAAAAGACTTCGGATGGACGACTTCCGTCAATTACTCCCACAACAAGAACGTTCTCCTCAGCCTGTCAAATGATCAGTTCATGGCCGCGGACTATTCGGATCAGGGCAGCACCGGTGAGCCTATGCAGCAAAGCACCCACCGTCTTCAGGTCGGACAGCCACTCGGCAATTTCTACGGTTTCAAAAGTATTGACATCGACGAGACAGGTCACTGGATCATTGAAGGCGAAGACGGCAATCCTAAGCCATGCCTTGACCAGCAGCCTACCGACAAGCAGATTCTGGGTAACGGTATTCCGTCGCACTATCTGAACTGGAACAACAATCTCCGTTGGAAAGGATTCGACCTTGGAATCCAGATCAGAGGAGCGTTTGGATTTGAAATACTTAACCTCACCGCCGCGAAATGGGGAACTCCGACAATGTTGACGCGTGGCAACGTGCTCAAGAGCGCGTTTGACAAGGTTTACGGAAAAGCGGTTCTCGCTGACGACCAGCCTTGCCAGTATGTAAGCTATTATGTTGAGAAGGGAGACTATGTCAAGATCGACAACATCACCCTTGGCTATACATTTGATTTCAACAAGCCTTGTTTCAAGAGCCTCAGGCTCTTTACGACCATCCGCAACGCCGCCACGTTTACCGGATATTCGGGAATCGATCCGGAGCTGTCGGTCACCGGTCTAGCCCCGGGAGTGGATAGTTACACACGTTATCCGGCCACAAGGTCTTACACAATCGGCGTATCTTTAAAGTTCTAATTGATCAGACAACATGAAACGAATCATATCAGCGCTTACAGTTTGCGCGCTTGTCCTCTCCGCTTGTACGGATTTGACCGAGCAGGTTTACAGTTCGTTGACATCCTCCTCCTATAAATACTCTCAGGACGATGTCCGTAAGGTTATTGGCGCATGCTATATACCAATGAGAAGTTATATCGGCCATGGACAGCTTTGGGCCATGGACTGCACGACTTCCGATGAGATCGTGATGCCGCCTAACTCCACTGGTTGGGACGACGGAGGCATCTATCGCCGAATGCATTACCACAAGTGGAATTCCGAGCAGAGCCACATCGCGGCGGCTTGGAACACCACATGGCAGGGCATCGGGCTTTGCAACAACCTCCTTGCCCAGCTCAACAACAATGACCTCAATCTTGAGTCTGACGCCAACAATGCCGCCATCGCGGAGGTACGCGCGATCCGCGCATATTACTACTCGATCATCGTTGACAATTGGGGCGACGCCCCTCTCGTGACCCAGCCGACTCAGGAACTTCCGTCGAACAGCAAACGGACAGACATCTACAACTTCGTGGTCAAAGAGCTTCTGGAGGCTATCCCTAATCTCTCCGAGGATGTCGGAGGGGCGGAATACGGACTTTTTAACAAGTGGGCGGCCACAACCCTTCTCGCCAAGATGTACCTCAACGCCGGCGTGTACACCGGCACTCCTGACTGGCAGGCCGCTCTTGATGCCTGCAACACGGTCATAAACAGCAAGAAGTTCGAGCTTTCAGCGAACTACAAGGACAACTTCGTGGACGATGACGCATTCGCGGCATCAAACAAGGAGATAATCCTCAATATTCCGTTCGACTCCAATCTTGGCTCATACCAAATGTACTACTTCTCGTGGGGAGCTCCATTGAAGGATGCTTTCAACACCAAAGACAGCCCTTGGGGGGCAGGTTCGGCCATGGGTGTTCCTCAATTCATCGAGACCTATGACAAGGACGACTCCCGTCTTGACGACACTTGGGTTCATGGCACTCAGTATGAGTATGGTACGACAAATCCTATCAAGTGCATCTATGACACCAAAGACGGAGCCTATCCGGACTTATGCTACGTCAATGATATACAAAGCGGCAACTTCACCCTTGAATGGGAAGGCTATCGTATGAAAAAATTCGAGGTTAAGCCAGGAACCAGCGCGATGGGGACCGACTTCCCGGTTTTCAGATATTCCGAAATCCTCCTCATGAAGGCGGAATGTCTCCTCAGGCTTGGCCAGCCAGGCGCCGGAGCTCTTGTCTCCCAAGTACGCGAGCGCGCTTTCAAGTCCAACCCGGCAAAGGCGACAGTCACGGATGAGCAGCTCAAGGAGAATTCATGCTACAACTACTACTATTACGCTGACGATTATGCATTCAGCAAACCGGCCAACAGAAAGTACGGCTCGCATGATAAAGACAAGGTGGAATTCGGCCGCCTGTACGATGAGTACGGCTGGGAGTTCGCATGGGAATTGGGCACACGTACCAGAATGATACGTTTCGGCACCTACACGACCAGGGACTGGCTCTCACATGAGGCTCTTGGTGACTACACGGCTCTTTTTCCGATTCCGTTCTCCGCCATCACGGCGAATCCGAACCTCGTCCAGAATCCTGACTACGAATAATCGTTCAATAAACCAGACATCGAGGGCATCGGCTCAGGCGATGCCCTCATAGTAATTATGAATATGAAAAAGACAACTATTATAGCTATGACTGCTGTCGTGGTCGCGGCTGTATCATGTGCTGGCGAAAAAAAGGCCGGTACAATGAAAAAAATAACCCCTGTCAACTTCTCCGAAGTTAAGATCATTGACAATTTTTGGTCCCCAAGGCTTAAAAACCATAAGGATGTCACCCTCGGGGTCTGCATCGATCAGATTGAGAACCAGACTGGACGAATCAGAAATTTCGAGAACGCGGCATTGAAGCAGGGCACGCATTCCGGTATCTATTTCGATGATTCCGATGTTTATAAGGCCCTTGAAGGCATGGCATATTCTCTTCAGAACAATCCGGATCCTGTACTTGAGGCAAAATGTGACGAGTGGATCGCCAAGTTTGCCGCGGCGCAGGAAAAAGATGGGTATATCAACACCTATTATACTCTCACAGGACTTGACAAACGCTGGACCGAGATGGACAAGCACGAAATGTACTGCGCGGGTCACATGATAGAAGCGGGTGTGGCATATTACAATGTGACCGGCAAGCGCAATCTTCTCGATGTCTGCATAAAGATGGCCGACCACATGATGACTCAGTTCGGCCCTGGCAAGCGCGACTGGGTCCCTGGCCATGAAGAGATTGAACTCGCTCTTGTGAAACTTTATCAGGCCACCGGTGAAAAGAAATATCTTGACTTCTCCGAATGGCTTCTTGACGAGCGCGGCAAGGGACTCGGTGCCAATAACGGAGAACCTTGGGACGCGGCATATCATCAGGATGACAAGCCTGTCCGTGAAATGACAGGCATCGCAGGTCATGCCGTGCGGGCGATGTATCTATACTGCGGTATGGCGGATGTTGCCGCATACACCGGCGACCAGGGGTATATTGATGCACTCAACCGCCTTTGGGACGATGTTGTCCTTAGAAATATGTACATCACCGGAGGCATAGGGCAATCAGCCCACAATGAGGGATTCACAGAGGACTACAGCCTGCCTAACCTTACGGCATACTGCGAGACCTGCGCGTCCGTGGGCATGGTTTATTGGAATTGGCGTATGAACCAGTTTACCGGCGACAGCAAGTATGTCGATGTGATGGAACGTTCAATGTATAACGGAGCCTTGGCCGGAATCTCTCTCAATGGGGACCGGTTCTTCTATGTCAATCCTCTTGAGTCTCTTGGTGACCACCATCGGAAGGCATGGTATGGTTGTGCGTGCTGCCCTAGCCAGATCTGCCGTTTCCTCCCATCCATCGGGAACTACATCTACGGGGTCTCCAATGACGCCGTCTGGGTCAATCTATATATCGGCAACCAGGCGTCGGTCAAGTACGGGAAGAAAGATATGACATTGACCCAGGAAACAAACTATCCGTGGGAAGGTGCGGTCAAGATCACCATCGGGACCAAATCTCCGGTCAATGCCGAAATGCGTCTCCGCATCCCTGGTTGGTGCAAGTCTTACACGATAAAGGTTAACGGAGCTGAGGTGAAGCCTCAGATCGAGTCCGGCTACGCCGTACTTCCAGGCAAGTGGAGTGACGGTGACGCGATCGAACTCAATATGGATATGCCGGTTGAAGTCGTCGCCGCGGATCCTCGTACCAAGGAGGATGAGGGCATGAGGGCTATCCAAAGAGGTCCGATCGTGTATTGCATCGAAGAAGCCGACAACAAGGATGGTTTTGATGATCTGAAAATCTCTGAAAACGCTGATTTTACTACAGCCTTCGAGAAAGACCTTCTTAATGGTGTCGTCACTATTGACGCCAAGGTCGGCGATCAGACGCTCAAATATATTCCTTACTACTCCTGGGATAACAGGGAGGCGGGTAAAATGAAAGTATGGGTTCCACTCACACAGTAAAAAATGAAAAAGTTCATTCTCACGTCAATAGCGGTCTTGATGGTTTCTGTCTCACTTGAAGCTCAAGACTACATAGCCAATAGAGCGCCTCTTACAGAGAGTCGTTTCATGGAGCTTCCGATAGGCGCCGTCAAGGCGGACGGTTGGCTCCGGCAACAGTTGGTATTGCAGAAGGAAGGTCTGACGGGACATCTGGACGAGCTGTATCGGAATGTGGTAGGTCCAAGAAACGCCTGGCTCGGAGGTGACGGTGACGCATGGGAAAGAGGCCCGTACTGGATAGACGGGCTTCTTCCACTCGCATATCTTCTGGACGACAAGGACCTGAAGGACAAGGCTCAGGTCTGGGTAGAAGCCATCCTTGGTTCCCAAAAAGAAAATGGATACTTCGGCCCGGACACTGACCGTGGACCGGAGCCAGGACTGCAAAGGGACAATTCCCATGATTGGTGGCCCAAGATGGTGGCTCTTAAGATTGTCAAGCAATATTATATGGCCACAGGAGATGAAAGGGTGATTCCATTCCTTGACCGGTATTTCAGATATCAGCTTGCCAATCTTCCGCAAACCCCTCTTGACAACTGGACATTCTGGGGAGCCCAGAGAGGCGGCGACAACCTTGAGATTGTCTATTGGCTTTACAACATTACCGGTGAACGGTATCTTCTTGACCTTGGTGAGATCATCCACAGGCAAAGCACTCCGTGGACCGACATATTCCTGGATGGATCAATGCTCTATACTCAGAACAGCATGCATTGTGTCAATCTGGGGCAAGGTTTCAAAGAACCTGTCATCTACTGGCAGCGGTCCGGCCGGCAGAAGCAGATTGACGCCGTCAAAAATGCGGAGAAGGTGATCAGAAAGACCATCGGCTTTCCGACCGGTCTCTGGGCCGGTGATGAACTCATCAACTACGGAGATCCTATCCGTGGATCCGAGCTCTGCACCGCGGTCGAAATGATGTTCTCTCTTGAGGAAATGCTTAGGATCACCGGTGACTCACATTGGGCGGACTGGCTTGAGAGAATCGCATATAACGCTCTTCCGACTCAGGCTGATGACAAATACGAGACACGTCAGTATTTTCAGCAGACAAACCAGATAGAGTGCACGCGTAACACCACACGTAATTTCTCCACTCCGCACGATGACACGGATCAAGTGTTCGGCCTTCTGAATGGTTATCCATGCTGCCTTGCCAATATGCATCAAGGCTGGCCGAAATTCACTCAGAACCTGTGGTACGCCACAGATGACGCCGGCCTTGCCGCGCTTGTCTATGCTCCGTCCAAAGTGACGGCCAAAGTCGCTGACGGGGTCGAGGTCAATCTGTCGGAGGAGACATTCTATCCTTTCAACGAGGATGTCAAGGTTTCTGTGAACTTCACCGGCAAGAAAGTCCGCTCGTCATTCTTTCCAATAAAGTTCCGTATCCCGGAATGGTGCGAAGGCGCAGAGATCGCCGTCAACGGTTCAAGGATCAAGGCACCATGCGGCGCGGGAGAGATTGTCACCCTAAGACGCACATGGTCAAATGGTGATGTCATCACCCTTCACTTTCCTATGAGCGTGACCTGCGGCAGATGGTATGACAATTCCGCTGTGATAGAGCGCGGACCGCTTCTCTATGCTCTCAAGATGAACGAGAAATGGACAAGGAAGGAGACTGACGCTTCGGAAAAAGTCAAATATGGAGACTGGTATTATGAGGTCACTTCCGATTCGCCGTGGAACTATTGTCTCTCCAGCAAAACCATCAGCGAAAAGGGACTTGCCGAGAGTTGTGTCATAATAAGGAACGATGTCGATCCGACTCTCTATCCATGGACCCTTGAAAACGCTCCGTTGAGCATCAAGATCCCGGCCAGGACTATGCCTGACTGGACAGTCTACAGAGGCTCTGCCGGACATGTTCAGTACTTTACGCAACAAGGCGGAGTTTTGGGGGAAGAGCGGATGATAGAACTCATACCTTATGGCTGTACAACCTTGAGAATCACTGAATTCCCTGTAAGGAGGTGATTCTGTTATGACGGAGAACGTCTTTCTTCAATCCATCGGCGGGCCTGTGCGCAAGTGGCTAATGGAACATTGGCTCAAAAATTAAGACAAATTCAACCACTATGACACTCAAACATGTTTTCAGACTGCAGTCACTTATGGCTGTGCTTACCGTTTCCTTCATGCTTTCATGTTGCAAGACAACTGGAGGAAACCATCATGGACAAGGCCCGTCAGCCTATTCCGTCATTGACGGGGACTCCATCATCGCCTCGTATGTCATGGAGTTCAATGCCGACGATGACGAGATTTATGGACAGACTTTCAGGAATATTGTCGCGGGAAAGTTCCTTTGCGACAATATTCCCGCTTTTGACTGTCCTGACAAGGAATTGGAGAAGACCTATTATTTCCGTTGGTGGACTTTCAGAAAGCATATAAAGACTACCCCTGATGGTTACATCATAACGGAATTTCTTCCGGATGTCCCTTGGGCCGGAAAATATAATTCAATCAACTGCCCGGCGTGTCATCACTATGCCGAAGGACGTTGGCTGAGGAACAAGGAATATCTCAACGACTATGCGCGTTTCTGGCTTGGCCACGACGCCGAGCCAAGAAAATATAGTTTCCCAATAGCTGACGCCACATTGAGACTATACAAGGTTCACGGAGATTTTCAACTGATAAAAGATACTTACAAAGGGCTCAAGGAGATTTACGCCGCATGGGAGTCAGACCACAGGGATCCCAACGGTCTCTTTTGGCAGATGGACGGAAGAGATGGCATGGAAGTCTCAATCTCCGGGGCGATGAGCGATGATGCCACAGGCTACAGGGCCACCATCAACAGTTATATGTATGCTGATGCCATGGCACTTTCCTCGATGGCGGAAATGCTTGGAAAATCCCTTGAGGCCACTGTTTACAAAGAAAAAGCCGACGAGATAAAGGTCCTGATGGATAGATATCTGTGGGATGAGGACGCGAGATTCTACAAGGTAATCCCAAGAAACGGAAAGATGATGATGTCCCCGGCCAGGGAAGAACATGGATACGTGCCTTGGATCTATGACATTCCGGATGAATCCAAGAGCGAGGCATGGCTTCAACTCGTTGACGAACAAGGGTTCAAGGCCCCGTACGGGCCTACTACAGCCGAGCGGCGCGCCGATGGATTCAAAGTTGTCTATGAAGGTCATGAGTGCCAGTGGAATGGTCCAAGCTGGCCTTTTGCCACAGCGCAGACTCTGACCGGACTTGCCGCTTTCATCCACCGTTACGGTGAGGGTGTGATGACAAAAAACGACTATTACGAGACACTGACCGCATTCAGCAACAGTCATAGACGTGTAAACGACAAAGGCAAGAAGATATGCTGGATTGACGAGAATTTAGACCCTTTCACAGGAGAATGGATATCAAGAAAGATGCTTATCGCCGCCGGAAGCCAGATTAAGGAAAGGGGAAAGGACTATAATCATTCCTCTTTCTGCGACCTCGTCATCTCAGGACTTCTCGGTCTTCAGCCTCAGGTGGACGGAAGTCTTGTGATCGAGCCGCTGATTCCGGAAGGGAAGTGGGATTATTTTTGCCTTGACGGCATCGTATGTGCCGGCAGAAATGTCGTTGTCCTGTATGACAAGGACGGATCCCGTTATGGCAAGGGAACGGGCTTCCGTGTCTTTGTTGACGGGAAAGAGGCTTTCAAGGCCGATACATATACAACGAAGGTGATTGTGTAAAAAAACACATAATTTCTAATATACGACAAAGGGTTGGAACGAAAGTGAGAAGGACAGCCGGCGAAGCCGGCAGGAAGCGCCTTCGGCGCGTGTCCCCTCTCCGCTAGGGAGAGGGGTCGGGGTGAGGGGTAATACGACAAAGGGTTGGAACGAAAGTTCCAACCCTTTGTCGGGATGATCCGACTCGAACGGACGACCCCTACGTCCCGAACGTAGTGCGCTACCAACTGCGCTACATCCCGATAAATTTTTTGACTTGAAAGGCAGCCTCGGGAGACTGCCTTTCGGATGCTTCTTTATGCGAGCTTATTGATATAAACCGCAATACCGCTCTTGAGATTGGCAGCCTTGTTCTTGTGAATGACTCCGATCTTCGCGAGTTTGTCAATCATCTTATAGACCTTAGGAGCGCCATCCTCGGCAGCCTTCTTGTCTGTAGTGTTACGAATCGCGCGGATCGCGTTCCTCGTCGTCTTTGCATAATACTTATTATGCAATCTGCGCCTCTCGCTTTGGCGATTGGCCTTTTTTGCTGATGCGTGATTTGCCATCGTTCTTATTTTTTAATATTTGTAGTGGGTAGGAGAATCGAACTCCTATTGCGGGAATGAAAATCCCGAGTACTAACCGTTATACGAACCCACCAAGACTGGTATACCCATAAGGCTGTCTGCCAAATTGGGATGCAAATATATGGATAATTTTCGACCTTACAAAATAATTCGGACGATATTTGCCCTATTTGCCATCATTTCCGTCCTCATCCCACTCAAACGAGTACAAAAGAGACTCTGTCTGCCTAAGATACTGTCGTTTGTCATATTTCGGAGCATAGACCCATGCCTCCAGCACGATGATGTCCTTTCCGTCCTTGCTGTAGAACGAATGTGAGACGAACGGGCCGCCCATGTAGTCGTTATAGACCTCCCAAAGACCTCTGGTCTCCACGAAATCCAGATTGTGGTACTTGAGGAACTTTATTCCCGGTTTGACGAACACGCTTGTGGTCATGTAGGAATTCTCGGCTGTCGCAGGGACATATTCCTTGAGAAAAACGTTGCGTCTGGCAATGATGTTCTCCTCCGAGAACGGGTCCTCGTCCGTTGCCGGGTATTTATAGATGAACACACCCTGGATGCTGTACTGCTTTTCGTCCGCTATCCAGATGAAGTCGTCCGTGACCTTTTTCAGATTGTAGCCTACGGGGAAGTGAACCCTTCCTCCTATCATTTTGGCGACAACGTCCCCCAGTTTGGACTCCTCGTAGAGCAGAGTGTTGGCGATGACCCTGTTCCTCTCGGCCTGCTCGATGGCTCCGGTGATGTTCTCACCGTTTTTTTCAAGGACAACAATCGCGGAATCCGCGCATGAGGCGTTGACCTGGATCACACACTGCGGATGTGCCCAGACATCAGTCCTATAGACGACGCCTTGCTTGACGACAGTCGAGTCAATGTTGAAGATCACTATGTTCCTGTGGAGTTTGAACATGTCCGAGAACGCTCCCGGCGAAAGATTGACCAATGAATATAATGGTTCCCTTTGCGGCAGGTACTCGCAGTCTCTTGCCAATAACCCGCCGATCTCGTTGCCCAGATTCCCTTCCCAGTTGTCCTTGCCTACCACGATGATGACTTCACCAGCCTTACCCGAGACATTAGGCAGGAGGGTTTTCGTGTTGTTCATGCAGGAAACCGCGCTGATCAGCGCCGCGATGCAGATGACGGTCTTGATTATCTTTTTCATCTTTGTGTTGTTTTTCTGGTTGCAAAGTTACGCCAAACTTCTAAAAACATCAAATTCCAAGCGGTCTGAATACTCTCGTTTTGTTGATGCAATATATTGATAATCAGTGATGAGTGCTCCTGTGTTCTCTTTTGTTGCTTCGACAGGCTCAGCGACCGGACACTTTCGGCCACTGAACTTGTGGTCGCTGAGTCTGCCGAAGCATCGAAGTGACCGCGGCTACCGTATCAACCGTGCGACGTCGTTTCCGAAAGCCAGTACCATCAGCAACAGCAGCAGCAGCATCCCGACAATCTGCGCCGCCGTGAGGAACCTGTCGCTCGGCTTCCGTCCAGTTACCATCTCATAGAGGCAGAACACGATGTGCCCGCCGTCAAGTGCCGGAATCGGCAGAAGGTTCATCACCCCGAGCATAATCGAAAGCAACGCAAGAATATTCAGGAACCTGTACCAGTCCCACGTCGCCGGGAAGACCTGCCCGATGGCGATGAAGCTGCCCACTGACTTGTAGGCCTCAGTGCTTGGCGAAGCCACCAGCTTCAGATCCTGAAGATATCCCCCGATGGTGTCGAAAGTCAGCTTGACTCCCGCTGGGATGGCGCTGACCAATGAATATTCCTTCGTCATCACTCCCGGAATCTGCATAAAGACCCCGATCCTGCCAGCCGTGTCCACCTGAAGCGGTACGGAAAGCGTGTCTGAACCACGTAGGATCGTGGCCGTGACGGTCCCGCCTTTGACTTCCGAAAGGTATTTTCTGGAATCCTGCACAAAAGGAGTGCTGACGCTGTCTATGGCGATGATCCTATCGTCGTGCAGAAGACCGGCGGCAGAGTTCTCCGACGCGCTCATCACAGAATCGATCACGAACGGCACGGCGAGGTCGAACACTCCCGGAGTGTTGAGCACCGCCCCGATCTTCGAGCGGTCGATGTAGAGATCCACCGTGTCATTGTCCCTCAGGACAGTGACCTTGCTGACATTCCTGCGCGCCAGATCCGCCTGAAGCATCCCGAAATTCTCGGGAACATATTCATCCATCCTGATGATGTGGTCGCCGTTGCGGAAGCCAAGCTCGACACCTAACTCATTGGTATAGATCTGACTGCCCTCGTTGCTGATGTAGGCGCTGCCCCAGATGGCCATAATTCCGATGTAGGCGATAATCGCGAATATGAAGTTGTAGAGCACGCCGCCGCCCATCACCAGAAGCCTCTGCCAGGCCTTCTTGGTGCGGAATTCCCACGGCTGCGGATCTTTCTTAATCGACTCAAGGTCCATCGACTCGTCTATCATCCCGCAGATCTTGCAGTAACCGCCAAGCGGCAGCCAGCCGATTCCATATTCAGTCTCCCAATCCTTCGCTTTCGGGAATATCCTGGTGAACCATTTCCCCTTGGTACTGAACAACTTGGTGCCGCCGGCATCGAAGAAAAGAAAGAATTTATCCACCCGGATCCCGAACAGCTTCGCGAACGTGAAGTGCCCGAACTCGTGGATGACAATAAGTATCGAAAGCGCAAGAATGACTTGCAGAATCTTCATCAGAACAACCATCATCAACCTTTCTTAGCTATGCCCTCAATCTTCCTTTGGGCCAATGAATATATTTCCTCGTTTGTCTTGAATATGTCCTCGACGGACGGTTCTTTTATGAACGGTGTGCATTCGATGCATTCTCCGACAATGTCCGTGATCCAGTAGAAAGAGATCCTGTCGTGAAGGTACGCCGCCACTGCCGCCTCGTTCGCCGCGTTCAGGGCGCAAGGAATATTCCCGCCCCGCTCCATCGCCTTGTAGGCCAGCGCCAACGCCGGGAACTTCTCGGTGTCAGGCTTGAAGAACGTGATCCCGCCGAGTTCTGCGAAGTCCAGTTTTTTGTTCGCGAGCGGAAGCCGCTCCGGGAATCCGATGGCGAACTGGATAGGCTCCCTCATATCCGGGCAGGCGAGCTGTGCGATGACGGATCCGTCCTCATATTCAATCATGGAATGGATGATGGACTCCGGGTGGACAACGACGTTGATCCTGTCGCAAGGGGTGTCGAAGAGCCACCTCGCCTCGATCACCTCGAAGCCTTTGTTCATCATTGTGGCTGAGTCGATTGTGATCTTGGCACCCATACTCCAGTTCGGGTGCTTGAGCGCCATATCCTTTGTCGCCGCGCTGATCCGCTCCTTGTCCCAGGTCCTGAAAGGCCCGCCGGAGGCGGTTAAGTGAATCTTATGGATGGCGTTGCCCTGTGCCGACAGCAGGCATTGGAATATCGCCGAGTGCTCTGAGTCCACAGGAAGGATCGGGGCGTGGTATTTCTTAGACATCTCCATCACGATCGAGCCGGCAGCCACGAGGGTCTCCTTGTTGGCCAGGGCGATGACTTTTCCGGCGCCGATCGCGGCCATTGTCGGGGCGAGCCCGCTGAACCCGACCATAGCAGCCACCACTATGTCCACCCTGTCGCTTGTAACCAGGTCGCAGACCGACTTCATTCCCGCGAACACCTTCGTGTCAGTGCCGTCCAACGCGTCCGCAAGGTCCTTGTACTTGGTCTCGTCGCAGATGACCGCGTTGTTGGCGTCAAACTCTTTGGCCTGGCTGGCCATCAGCTCCCAGCTGCCCTTGCAGGTAAGCATCTCAACCTCAAAAAGATCCCTGTGCTCCCTGATCACATCCAGGGTCTGCCTGCCGATCGAACCGGTCGAGCCGAGTATCGCTATTCTTCTTTTATCCATCAGAAACTTATATATTTGGTTGGATCCACGGCCTCGCCCTTGTGCCAGAGCTCGAAATGAAGATGATCCCCGTCGGAGAGCGATCCGGTGCCGCCGAGAATGGCTATAGGCATGCCTGCCGTCACCTTGTCCCCGGTTTTCTTCATGAGTTTCTGGTTGTGTTTATAGACCGAGATGATGTCCCCTTCGTGCTGGATTCTTATCGTGTAGCCTTCCGTATCCGTCCATCCGTCCGAGATGACCGTGCCGTCAAGAACCGACATCACCACCGAGTTGCCTGGGGCCGTGATGTCGATGTAAGGATGCAGGACTTTGTCGTACCCCTGCGAGACAACGCCTTTCAGCGGTGTGAAGAAATGCATCCCCTCGATCGGGAGCGACCTTGAGGAATTGGACTTGACGTCGAACTTGTCCTCGTTCGCGACCTCCTTCCGGAGCAGCGAATCCTTCTCCGCAAGTTTCTTAGGGTCAACGGTTTCGGTGACGTTCTTCCTGACCTCCATAAGGCTGTCGATCTTGAGCGGCTCCTGACCGTCCACAACCCTTCGTAGGTTCTCGGAATACAATTCCCATTTCATGATCACATTCTGCAATGAGTCAACCCTGATGGCATTCTGGATCGCGTCATGTTTCGTGCGGGCGTCGGGGTAGCCGGGAATCAAGGTTCTGATCGGGGTGAACGCGATCAGGCAGAATATGACAGTTATGGTGACAACCACAGTTGTGATCGCAGTCACGAGCGCACCCATCCTTGTGAATTTTCTGGACCACAACTTGTCATGTGTGTCATCATCCACAAGCGTGAGCCTGAAGTTATTTATGATGCCGCCTTTTTTCTGTTTGGACATAAGATTTTGACTTGAAAGCCTTTTTCGTTAACTTTGCGGATTACAATGGACAGGATCATCGGCATAGATTACGGACGCAAGCGCGTTGGGGTCGCGGTCAGCGACCCGCTGGGTATTTTTGCCTCAGCCCTGGACACGGTTCCAGCTGCAAAGATAATAGAATATATCAAAAATTATGCTCAAAAAGAGACCATAACCCGCTTTGTGGTCGGCTATCCGATGAACATGAACAACAAACCGTCCGAGGCCGCCGCCGATGTGGAGATATTCCTGAAGAATCTCGCCAAGGCTTTTCCCGGCATTCCGGTGACCCTTGAGGATGAGCGGTTCACATCCGTGCTCGCGCACCGTGCTATGATCGACGGAGGGATGAAGGCGAAGGACCGCAGGGACAAGACATCCGTGGACAAGATCAGCGCGGCCATTATCCTTCAGAGCTATCTGGACAGGACTAACAGAAATTAAAAGGTTAGAGTTATGATATTACCTATTTATTTATATGGGTCTGAGGTTCTCAGGCAGAAGGCTGCCCCGGCTGACCTCTCGGAGAAGGAAAAGATCACCAAACTGGTCTCCGACATGGAGGAGACTCTCGCTAAATCAGAAGGTTGCGGACTTGCCGCCCCTCAGGTCGGCGAGAGCGTCAGGATCCTTATAGTTGACGGCACCGGGATGACCGATGTCTATCCTTACCTCGCCGATTTCAAAAGGGTGATGATCAACCCGGTCATCCTTGAGGAGAGCGAGAAGAAATGTGAATATTCCGAAGGGTGTCTCAGCATCCCCGGAATCTACTGCGATGTCACAAGGCCACAGAACATGACCGTTGAATATTACAATGGTGATTTCGAGAAGGTTACCGAGACTTTCGATAAGTTTGCCTGCCGTATGGTGCAGCACGAGATGTCCCATCTGGACGGAGATCTGTTCGTGGATCATGTCGCTCCGATAAGAAAGAAGATAATTTCGAAAAAGTTGATGAACATCGCGAAAGGAAAGGTTTTTGCAAGGTACGCCACAAAAATTAAATAAACATTACGACTATGGGTGCATTTCACGCGTATGACATACGCGGAGTCTATAACGTTGACTTCGATCGTAACACCGCCTACAAGGTGGGCTATTTCCTTCCGGAACTCCTTGGCGCAGACAAGGTTCTTGTCGGCCGCGACTGCAGGACATCCTCTCCGGAGATCCACGAATATCTTGTGAAAGGAATAACCGACGCCGGCGCTGATGTCTATGACATCGGTCTCAGCACGACCCCGATGGTCTATTTCGGAACCGCCAACTACGGGTTCAAGGCCTCGGTCCAGATCACGGCATCGCACAATCCCAAGGAATATAACGGAATGAAGGTCTCCAGGGAGAACGCCCTCCCTGTCGGTCTGGATTCCGGCCTCGGGCAGATCCAGGAATGGATAGAGAGCGGCAGGCCTACCCCTGTGGCCGAGAAGAGGGGACAGGTCATTCTCAAGGATATTCATAAAGACTATCTTGATTTCCTGCTGAAGTTCAAGGGCGACTATTCCGACATCAAGATCGCTTTCGACCTTTCCAACGGAATGTCAAGCCTTTACGCCCGTGAGATTTTCGGCGATGAGCCTGCCTACATATTCGAAGAACTTGACGGAAACTTCCCGAACCACGAGCCTAACCCGCTGATTCCTAAGAATGTCGAGCCGCTTCAGGCTTTGGTGAAGAAGACCGGCGCGGATGTGGGTGTCATCTATGATGGTGACGCTGACCGTGTGATGTTCGTGGACAACGAGGGCAAGTTCGTCTCTCCGGACCTGATGATCGCCGTTCTCGGCCACTATTTCATCGACGAGAGGCACGAGACCGGAACCGTGCTCCAGGACATCCGCAGCTCGAAGGCGGTAGGCGAGTACCTCACTCCGATGGGATGCAAGATGGCGACCTGGAAGGTCGGACGTGCCTTCGCCGCGAAGAAACTTCGTGAACTTGACGGAGTCTGGGGCGGTGAGCTTGCCGGACACTACTATTTCCGTGACTTCTTCTATTCTGACAGCGGACTCCTCGCTTCCATCCTGATTCTGAGGGTTGTTGCCGCGATGAAGAAGAAAGGCGTCACCCTTCACGAACTCATCGGCAGGATCGCGCGCTACCAGAATTCCGGCGAGATCAACTTCCGCCTTGAGGACAAGAAAGGCGCGATGGACGCTGTCAAGGAATATTTCGTCTCCAAGGAGAAACCGACCGCCGAGATGGATTTCGACGGCTACAGGGTCGAGTTCCCGGACTGGTGGTTCAACATCCGTCCTTCCAACACCGAACCATACCTCAGGTTCATCTGCGAGGCGACATCGGACGCTCTCCTTGAGGAAAAGATAAGTGAGACCAAGAATCTTCTCGTGGAGAGGTTCGGCGCAAAACTGTAGGCGGGATGATTCGTGAAAGATTTTGGGTAGGCGCCATTGTCATGGTCCTTGCCGCAATTGGACTTTCCGTTCCTGCCGTGGCGCAGGACACTACGATCAAGACGAAGAAACAGGCCGAGATCCTCGTACCGAGAATCTCCCGCGAGGCCGTTCAGTCCATGGATCTGAACAGGGCCGAGGCCTTGGACACAATCGACACGGCAGATCCTCACATCAAGATTCTGCTTCTGTCTGACTATACATGGAAATACTATAAGGATTCCACCTACGCCCGTGACCACAAGATATTCAATGAATATTGGACCCACGACTATCCGGACCCTTACCATGTCTCTTTGGAAGAGCTTCCGGATGAGATCGCGCTTTGGATTGTGGACACATTGAGTGAGTACAAGTGTCCTCATCAGAATGATGTCTATTCAAAGTTCGGCTACCGCCACAGACGGCGTCATCAGGGAGTGGATCTTCCTTTGAAGACGGGTACTCCTGTTTATGCTGCGTTTGACGGCAAGGTCCGCATTTCAAAGCGTTACAAAGGCTACGGAAATCTCGTGGTCCTGCGTCATGACAACGGCCTGGAGACATTCTACGGTCACCTTTCCAAGATTTACGTGAAGGATGACCAGTGGGTGAACGCCGGAACGATCATTGGCTTAGGAGGCTCGACTGGCCGTTCGACAGGGCCTCATCTGCATTTCGAGACCCGTTATAAGGGCTACGCGTTTGATCCTGAATGGCTGATAGATTTCCATTCCGGTACGTTGAGGCACAGGCTGTTTGTCTTGAAGAAGAAGTATTTGAACGCGAACAGCAAGTACGTTCCTGAGAGCGAACAGGAGGAGATCGACATCCTTGAGGGTGACGCCAAGGACAAGGAGGAGGCCGCCAAGAAGGCCGAGGCCGAGAGAAAGGCCGCTGCCGCCGCCCGGTACCACACCATCCGTCAGGGTGACACCCTCGGCGCTCTTGCCCGGAAGTACCACACCTCTGTCAAGGCCCTCTGCCGTCTCAATGGCATCAAGGAAACCACGACCCTGCGTCTTGGCAAGAAGCTGCGTGTGAAGTAGTGCTTTCTTCCGGTCGCTGAATTTATGTCGGTCGCTGAGCTTGTCGAAGCGACTGCCTGAAATAAGAAGCTGTTTTGAATTGTTTGAAATGTTCTTTGAGGTGAAAAATCTTCATTTTCTTCCCGCTTCTTCAGTCAGATAGCACCGCTATCTTCCTTGGAAGAAGCGGTCGAAACTGAAGTTTTTCACTCTCAAACCTTCAAACAAACAATTCAAAACAGCTTCTAAGAGAGGCGAAGAACTTTCCCCTTTGCGATTTTTGCACGTTACCAAAAATTCGCAAAGGGGGAAAGTTCTTCGCTGATTGAGGCATTGGATTACAACACCTTCGCCCAAATTGTGCGGATCGCCGTGATGAAAAGTCTTTGATAATAAACGTTTTGGCTACTTTGCTTTAGTGGTTTCAGGCTAAAGTCAATGATTCAATCATTTGGCTATAAGTTTGTTATCAGCCACTCGTTGATTCTGAATGGGTGGCTGATAATGCTTTGATAATGAGTTAGATAAGGCTTTGTCTTAAGTTCGTTTGCCCTAAAGGAGATTTTATAATCGCCAGACTGTCAATATCATAGAGATTACGCTGCCCCAAAATGAGGCCGAAAAAGCCACGAGACTCGGAGCGAAGCGACCGAAGGGGGGGGCGGGGAATCCTTTCCCCGTGCCCCACCGGGGCTGTCACGCAGTGACTGGGGGTGGGAATATGGGTCACAAAAGAAGGAGACGCAATTCTTGCGCCTCCTTCTTTTGTGGTCCCAGTAGGGCATGATCCTACGACCCCCTGATTATGAGTCAGATGCTCTAACCAACTGAGCTATGGGACCGGATGCCGTCCGACACGGTTTGACGGACGGCATGTCAAAGTTACCAAACTTTTTGAAAAAGACAAAACTCTTTGAATATCTTTGCAAAATTTACGACAGCAAGTTTTTGTAAAATGTAAAAAAATAACCTGCATCACTTTAAATTTGCAATATATTGATGTTCAGGGTGATTCTATGTATTCAAATTTATCGATTGATGCAACTTGTTTTTTCAACATTACTTTACGCTTACATATTCCGGGAATATTGTCTAACTTTATAGGTTGTTTGTCGCATAATTTTACTGAAATGAAAAAGGCTCTGTGTGTTATTTTTGTCATGCTTGCAGGACTTGTGTCCTGTAAATACGATGACTCTGAGATCTGGAACAAAGTCAACGAGAATGAAGCCAGGATAGCGGCTTTGGAAGAGCAATGCCGTGGATTCAATCAGGATCTGCAGACATTGCGCACCATCGTCAACGCGTTGCAAGGCAATGACTACGTGACAGGCGTGGTGGAAGTCATTAAGGAGGGGACTGTTGTCGGGTACTCGATCACGTTCAGCAAAAGCGGCACGGTAACCATCTACAATGGAAAGGACGGTCATTCTCCTGTGATCGGAATAAGACAGCACACCGACGGGAAGTATTACTGGACCGTAGATGGTGAATGGATTTACGACGGTTCCGGTACAGGCAACCGGATAAACGCGGGAGGCACCGCTCCGGAATTGAAGATAGAAGACGGCTGGTGGTACGTCTCTTATGATGGACGAAAGACTTGGACGAAATTGTCGAAGGCAACCGGTGAGGACGGGGACTCGTTCTTCTCCTCTGTCACGGACAACGGTGACACTGTGACCGTCACACTTATGGATGGAACCGTGTTCGAACTCGCCAAGAAGTCTTCGGATCTGAGCATCCGGTTTCCGGATTACGGAACATTCAGATTCAATGCCGGGGAGACAAGGTCTGTTGTATATAAGATCCTTAATGCCACAGGAAGCGTGGTGGTCAAGGCGTTTGCGCAGAATGGATGGAAGGCGGACGTCAAAAGGAACAATGACTCGGAAGGAGAAATTGTGGTGACCTCCCCTTCCCCGTTCACTGGCGGTGAGGTTGTGGTGCTTGTATATGATGATTCGAAGACCATCGTAAGGTGCTTGGATTTCGTGGAGGGCAACGTCATCACTCCTCAGGAGACATATTCAATGTCAAGAGGCGCGGGAGAGATTGCCGTCACTGTGTCTGCTGACGTTGACTATTCCGTGGATATTCCAGAGGACGCCGCATCCTGGCTGAGATATTCAGGGTTGAAGACCAGGGCGATGCGTCAGGATGAACTTGTCTTTCATTGTGACAGGAACGAGGGAGAGAGTGCCAGAAGCGCGGTGGTCGGAATCGTGAACAAGGCTGCCGGTATTCATGAAAAAGTTGTGATTTTTCAGGAAGGAATAGTGCACACCCTCCAGACCCATTCTGTCGGCAACGGAATAAAGATAGTGATCATGGGAGACGGCTTCACCAAGGATGATCTTACGGCTTCGGAAGGGGAGGCAATGTCGTCATTTGACAAATGGGCCGACAGGACAATGGAGGAGTTTTTCGCCGAGGAGCCTTACCGGTCATTCCGGGACAGGTTCGATGTGTATTCTGTCGCGGTCGAGTCGGACGGGCGGAATTTTGACGGCAGCACGGCCTTTGCGAGCAAGTTCGGAACGGGAACCTATATCGGAGGCAATGACAGCAAGGTCTGGCAGTATGCCTATAAGGTAGATGGGATCAGTTGGCTCACGGTGAGAAACACGCTTGAACTGGTGATCCTGAATTCCTCGAAGTATGCCGGTACAACCTACATGTGGTCGGACGGCAGGGCTATAGCCTACATCCCGGTTGTCAGCTACAACACCGAAGCTTTCGGGAAGGTTCTTCGCCATGAGGCGGGCGGTCACGGGTTCGCTAAGCTTGCGGATGAATATTTCTACGAAAAGACAATCACCGAGGACAAGGTGAAAAGCCACAAGGAATGGTTCGCCAAATACGGTTTCTACCCGAACGCCGATGTCACGAACGATCCCAAGGAAATCCATTGGGCGCATTTCCTTTCAGATCCGCGCTATTCCGGTCAGGTCGGAATCTACGATGGCGGCCTGACGTTCAGATACGGCGCCTACAGGCCGACGGACTACAGCATCATGAGACATAATGCCGGCGGGTTCAACGCTCCTTCGCGTGAGGCCATATTCAAGAGAATCATGAAGTTGTCTGAGCCAAGCGGGTGGAAATATGATTTCGAGGCGTTTGTGGCCTACGATGAGATCAACCGTTCGGCCGCGTCACAAGCCTACTACGAAAACCAGATGGAAAACTTTGACGAGGAGTCGTTTGTCCCTCTCGCTCCTCCTGTCGTAAGGGAGGAATAAAAGTTCAATATTCCTTTACGCCGTTTCCGGCCATCCATTCCAATAGCGGGGTGCTGTCGAATCCGACGGTGCCTTTCAGGAATACGTTCACGTCGAATCCAACCTCTTGGCTCAGCCGGAAGACATTCTTGAGGGTCTCCAAAACACAGAACTCAGAGGCGATTCCGCAGACGGTGACCTCGTCCCCTGCCAGAAACAGACTCTGGTTTGAGGCTGTCACGGCCGCCAGCGCTCCATATTCCTCCCTCTCCTTGTTCTGCCCTTTCAGGATGAATCTTGTCTTCGCTTCCTCCAGCCCGTCCAGCAGCCCGTCGGCGAGACTTGCCCCTAAAGTGTAGTGAACGCAGTGCTCTGGCCATTGACCACCGTTTGCCTTGAACGAACAATGATCCTTCGGATGCCAGTCCAAAGTGAAATACACAAGATCGGCTCCGCTCTTGATCCCGTTTATCTCCGGAATGATCGCCTCTGCTCCCGGCACGGCCAGAGATCCGTCAATGAAGTCCCTCTGCACATCCACTACAAGTAAAATCTTTCTTCCAGTCATATTAATAGTTGCTTTTTTATTGAATTCATTTTTGATTCATGACCACACCCGCACATTCATATTCACAATTCGGAACAAGTCGTCCCATTTCGTCTGAATCCTTCTTTTCTCAAAGATAGCCATTATCTACAATAAAGAAAAATCAAAGAAGCCATGTGCCTGTTGGCAAGCCTTTGTGCCTTGGTGATTGCAAGCCGCCTCAAGGTGTTTATGAATATGATTTCTTCCTTATTGTGCGAACATGATGCGCAGTGATAGAAAGAAGAAACTCTCCCTCCCGTGCGCGATTCCGCATCATGTTGATGCCGGCCACTTATGTTTATAGTTGGCGGGAACGGTCATGCCTGTCTGATGGCCGTACAGTCATGGACTTTGTTCCTCAAAACCGATTTCAGCGAGGTGTCAGGAACAGTGAACCACTCCTGATGTTGCTTAAGTGGCTGTGGATGTTCCCGCCAATTGCAACGAAGTTGAAAAGGTCTTTCGTTGTGGGAGGGGCAAGCCGGTTCTTTTAACACAGGGCTTTGGACTTGCCCCGGCTTTGGACTTGCTCTGGCTTTGGACTTGCCCCGGTTTTGGACTTGCCCCGGTTTTGGACTTGATTCCAATATTCTTTGAAATCAAAGAGTTATGAGGAAAAGAAAAACGGACAAACCGTCATTTCTGATGATTTGTCCGCTTTGGCTCCTCAAGTAGGACTTGAACCTACGACCCCCTGATTAACAGTCAGGTGCTCTAACCAACTGAGCTATTGAGGAATTTTGTCAACCTTTTCGGTTGTTTGTTCCTTTCGGGAGTGCAAAGGTACAACAAAAATTGATTAGTGCAAATTTTTTTGTAGTTTTTTTTGTGTACCTTTGTGTGAATTTCTCGGAGGAGGAAAATGGATATAGACTTGTTTTCAGATATGGTCAAGGGGCTAATCCTTGACAATGATGAGGTTACGTTGCCTGGCTTGGGGACTTTCGTCTCCGAGGTGATGCCCTCTACTTTTTCTGACAAAGGGTACACCATCAATCCTCCTTACCGAAAACTGTCGTTCAGGCAGCGCGGATCAGGAAACGAGGAGATGATGGCGGAGTTCTATGCCGAGATCAACGGGACGGATCTTGAGACTTCAAAGAGAATCCTTGGGGAGTTTATCGCCGGGCTGAGGACAACGCTGCAGGCAAAGAAGGTCGTGATATTCCCCGGGCTCGGCCGGTTGAGGGCGACTAAGGAGAACACGTTCTTTTTTATCGCTGACGAGGATTTGGACATCTATCCTTATGGGGTAGGGCTGGAGCCGGTGTCTTTGAAGACTCACGAGGAGACTCCGGACGAGGTGGCGCAGAGTGTGGCGGCGCTTAGGGAGCTGGTGGCGGATCCGGTTCCCATCAGAGAGCCGATTGCACCGGTCGCTTTGACAGGCTCTGTGACCGAGGAAACAGACACTCCGACCGATGAATCTGACACCGGAGCCGAAAATGAGAAAGAAGATGAGAAAGAAAGAGAGGAGGAGACAAGTCTCAAGACGAGAAACCGTGCTTGGAAAGTGGTTCTAATCGTGGCGGCAAGCCTCATCGGTTTGGCGCTGGTGGCTCTCGGAATATTCATACTCCTCGCCCACTTCGCTCCGGATTTCATTGACTCGATCCTCTACACCCCTGAGGAACTGAGGATTATAAATCATTAGGACTATGGAAAAGATCAACGTTTCAGACAATAGGTTCAGTACTGACATAACGATCCCGTGCTACGACACGGACGCATCGTTCCGCCTGAAGCCGGCCGCGTTTATGGATCACGCCCAGGAAATGGCGTATCTGGCGGCCCAGGCGCTTCATTTCGGCTATGACGACCTTCAGAGGCATCACACGGCCTGGGTTCTGTCACGGATGCGGATGGATTTTCTGAACCCTCCGAAATGGACGGACGAGACGACCCTCTACACTTGGCACAAGGGACAGGACGGCCTGTTCTTCCTGCGTGACTTCGAGCTCCGAAGGAAGGGCGACACGGACTTCGCCGACAAATCAAAGGCGCAGGTGCTTTGCACCTCTTCGTGGATAGTGATGAATGTCGAGACCCGGCGGCTGGTGCGCAGCGATGAGGTTCTGAATATGGTCCCGGCGACCACCCAGTGCCCTGACAATGCGATCCAGATCCCTTGCGGCAAGGTCGTGATGCCTAAGAATATCCCCGCGGAGGAAGTCGGCTGCCACAAGGCGGCATACTCAGACATCGATGTGCTGGGGCACACCAACAATGCCCGCTACGTGGTCTGGGCTATGGACTGCATTGACTATGAGGAGGTCGCCGGCAACCCTGTCAGGAGCATAAGCATCAACTTCATCAAGGAGACGAAGCCTGGGGAGGTTGTCAGGATATTCAGAAGTGTTGAGGATATTGACGGACAAAAGAAATATTTCATAGAAGGTAAAATTGAAGACAAACCGTGCTTTTGCGCGCGGATAGATTTTTAATTAGATATGCGAGATTTGTTTTTAGGGGCTGGAATAGCCCATTCGATTCTAGTTTTCGCAGTCGTGATCGCGATCGGACTGTACCTTGGCAAATTCAAGATCAAAGGCATCTCCATCGGTTCCACGTGGATTCTGTTCGTGGCTATCCTGTTGAGTCATTTCGGCCTCAGGGTGGACGCGACCGTGATGAACTTTATGAAGGACTTCGGCCTGATCCTGTTCGTGTTCTCGATAGGCCTTCAGGTCGGCCCGGGATTCTTCCACTCCTTCAAGAAAGGCGGACTTCAGATGAATATCCTTGCGGTCGCCCTTGTCCTGTTGGCTGTGGCCGTCACCGTGGCGATCCATTTCATCACCGGCGAGGATCTCAAGACTATGGTCGGCGTGATGTCCGGAGCCGTGACCAACACCCCGGGACTCGGTGCCGCCCAGCAGACGATGGCGGATTCAATGCGCGCGGAGAACTATCTGGCGTCTGACATCACATCGGCGACCTCCGGGCTGGCTTCCGCCTACGCTGTGGCCTACCCGTTGGGAGTTCTGCTTGTGATCGCTCTGATGATGTTCTTCAAGGCGATATTCAAAGTTGATCTCAATAAGGAGAAGGAAGTCCTTGACAATGAGGATAATAATGAGGATGTGGCAAGGCGTATGCACTGCGAGGTCGAGAATCCCGCGGTCTTCGGAATGACAATCAAGGACGCCACAAAGGATCTGGGCAATTCCATCGTGATCTCCAGAATACTTCGCGACGGGCTCATGTCCGTTCCCGGGCCTGATACCGTTCTCCAGAAAGGAGACAAACTTCTGATCGTCACTTCTCAGAAGAATGTGGACTCGCTTAGGATCACCTTCGGAGAAGAGGTTCCGATGCACCTTCAGGACTGGGAGCAGCTGGATGCCAGGATGGTGAACAGGAAGATAACCGTCACCAAGACGAACCTTACGGGAGTGACCCTCAGAAGTCTCAATGTCAGAGCTAATTATGGGGTCAGTGTCACCAGAGTCATAAGATCCGGTGTCGGCCTTGTCGCAAGACCTAACCTCATCCTCCAGATGGGCGATGTGTTGAGGGTTGTCGGTCCGGAGCTCGGAATAGAGGAGGTAGCCAATCTTGTTGGTAACCAGACTTCGACTTTGAACCACCCGAACCTTATCCCGATCTTCTTTGGAATCGCTCTTGGTGTGATATTCGGTTCAATTCCTATCGCCATCCCAGGCATTCCTCAGCCTATAAAGCTGGGACTTGCCGGAGGCCCGCTCATCATCGCGATCCTGCTTGGCTACTTCGGCCCTAAGTGGAAGATCACGACCTACACGACCCAAAGCGCCAACCTGATGGTCAGGGAGATAGGAATATCCTTCTTTATGGCGGCCGTCGGTTTGGGAGCCGGACAGAACTTCGTAAGTTCGATCCTGGACGGAGGTTACTGGTGGATCCTTTACGGAGCGCTCATCACCTTCATCCCTGTCTGCACGATCGGCCTCATCGCAAGATATGTCTGCAAGCTGAACTTCTACCAGATCTGCGGTCTGATCTCCGGTGGTACCACCGATCCCGCCGTCCTGGCGTTCACCCAGGGGGCTTACGGAACGGATTATCCTTCAGTGAACTACGCCACCGTCTATCCTCTGTCGATGTTTATGAGGGTGCTTGTGGCCCAGTTGCTGATCCTTTTGGCGATAGCTTGACGTTATGTTTGACTTGATCTACCCGGTTTCCCCGGCTCCGGTTATGCCTTTGCCATCGGCCGACAATCCCGGTGACCGTCCACGTCCTACGGGCGAGATGGTCCCGGTCGTGGAGGAGAACGGCCTTGTCATCGGACAGGCCACCAGGCAGTCCGTGCACGATGGCTCGACGCTGATGCATCCGGTGATCCATCTTCACATCATCAACCGGGAGGGGTGTCTGTATATTCAGAAACGCTCGATGAAGAAGGATCTTCTTCCGGGGCGTTGGGACACGGCCGTCGGCGGTCACGTCGATTACGGCGAGACGCTTGAAGAGGCGCTCTACCGCGAGGCCTCTGAGGAACTGGGATTCAGGGACTTCAATCCGATATTCCTGAAATCCTACATTTGGGAGTCGGCTCGCGAGAAGGAACTGGTCAGCGTCTTCGCCACCGTCGGCAACTTCACTTTGAAGCCTGACAATGACGAGGTCACCGAAGGACGCTACTGGAATATGTCCGAGATCGAGTCGAATCTGGCGCGGGGACTGTTCACTCCGAATTTTGAGCAGGAATTCAAATCAATCAAGGACACTTTACTGGCTTTGCTCTGATGGACAATAACATTGACAAATTCATAAAGGACCAGTTGTCGGTCTGGCCTCTTGCCGCCGAGAACTATCGTGACCTCAAGAAGGTGGAAACCAAACGGTTGGATGTCGGAGGACTGGAGATCATCGTCCAGCATAACCCTTGCCGCAAGATTTCTTCCGAGGCGGCCCTGGACCCTAAGTCTCTCAGCGAGAGGCCTTGCTTCCTCTGCCCTGAGAACCGCCCGGCGCAGCAGACCCACATTGAGTTCGAGGGGCGCAAGGGACGGAAATACCGCGTCACGCTGAACCCGTACCCGATCTTCCCGTCGCATCTCGTGATCTCAAGTTTCGAGCACACGCGGCAATCCATCTGGCACCGTTATCAAGACCTTCTTGACTTTGTCAGCGCGCACAATGAATATCTCGGGTTCTACAACGGCCCTGTGAGTGGGGCTTCAGCGCCTGACCATCAGCATTTCCAGGCCTGTCCGCAAGGACTGATGCCTCTCCAGAACAGGGTGGACGGATTGTTGGCGGCCGGCGATGTCAATACTCTGGAATATTTCGCCAACGTCAAGGAAGCCAAGCTCTTCCATCTTAATGAATATGCCAACGGAGTCTTCGTCCTTTGCGGCGGCACGGCGAAATCCGTGGCTAAGCTTTTCTACCGGCTTATGGACTGCGCTCCGGTGCCGGAGGACTCGGATGAGCCGAAAATCAACCTGTTCGCCTGGACGCATAACGGGGAATATCGCTCCATTGTGATATTCAGGGATAAGCATCGTCCGCACAACTATTATTCCACCGGGGCGGATCATCTGGCGATGAGTCCAGGGTGCGCTGATCTGGGAGGTGTGTTTGTGGCTCCTAAACGTGAGGATTACGACAAACTTGACTCAGAGCTTCTTACGGCGGTTGTCCGTGAGATAACCGTCAGCGGGGAGACAGAGAAAGGCATCATCTGGAGGCTGACCAGAACCCAGCGCAGGCTGGAGGTCGGGATAATGTCCGGCAGTGCGATCGAGTTCGAGATCATTTCCGACGGGGCGGGACGGCAGAAAGTCGAATATTCGGCGGGACGCATTTCCTACAACGGAGTTCTTTACGATGAACTGGTCTTCGAGGCTCAGACTGAGGCCACTATGTTCGCCGAGCCGTCGTTCATCCTTTACGGAGTGACTATCGGTGTGGATTTCCATTGGGAAAGGAAGGTGACCCAGAAGTTCGCGGGAACTCTCAAGTTCATCGTGGACGGGGACAAGGTCACGGCCGTGAATATTGTTGGAGTTGAGGACTATCTGCTTAGTGTCATCTCGTCTGAGATGAAGGCTTCGGCCGGACTGGAGTTCCTCAAGGCGCACGCTGTCATTTCCCGTTCCTGGGTTATGGCGCAGGTGGAGCACCGTCGGAATCCGGTAACTTCGACAGGCTCAGTGACCACAGAAGTGAGTCCCGTGACCACCGAAGTGAACTCAGCGACCGGCGGCGAGGAGGAGTACATCAAATGGTTCGACCACGATGACCACACCCTCTTCGATGTCTGCGCCGATGATCACTGCCAGCGTTACCAAGGTCTCACGATGGCCGTGGGCGACACTGTCCGCAAGGCCATAGACCAGACCTGGGGTCTTGTGCTCACCTCGGAAGGCCGGATATGCGACGCCCGCTTCTCAAAATGCTGCGGAGGCCGTATGGAGATATTCAGCACCTGCTGGGAAGACAAGGATTACCCTTACCTCCAGCCGCTCCCGGACACTCCGGACTGCGCGGAAGGAGGCGACGTTTTCTGCGACACCAAGGACGAAAAGATTCTCTCCCAAGTGCTTAACGACTACGATCTGGAGACGAAGGACTTCTACAGATGGACCACTGAATATTCAAGGACGGATGTCTCGGAACTTGTCCGCAGACGCTCCGGAATAGATTTCGGCACCATCCGTGACCTCGTCCCGATCGAGAGAGGCCCGTCCGGAAGGCTCAAAAGGCTCAAGGTGGTCGGCGACAAGAAGACAATGGTCATCGGCAAGGAACTGATCATCCGCCGCTGGCTGTCCGAATCCCATCTCAAGAGCTCCGCCTTTGACATAAAATGGGTCGGCGACAGACTGGTCCTTGACGGATCCGGATGGGGACACGGAGTCGGCCTCTGCCAGATCGGCGCCGCCGTGATGGCCAGCAAAGGCTACACGTTCGATCAGATCCTGCTGCACTACTATCCAGGCAGCATACTGGAAAGAAGATAACATAATCAACACATAATGGCTAATTTCACTAAACGTAATCCTTGGATGTGGATCCCGACCCTCTACTTCGTCGAGGGCATTCCATATTTCCTTGTCAACAATGTCTCCGTCCTGATGTTCGCCAAGATGGGCGTTCCGAACGGGCAGATGGCGTTGTTCACATCCCTGCTTTACCTCCCGTGGACGTTGAAGTTCCTCTGGAGCCCGTTCGTGGACATCATCAAGACAAAGAGATGGTGGATCATCACGATGCAGATCATAATGTCCATAGCCTTTGTGGTCCAGGCTCTTACGATGCCTCATCCGTCAGCGGAATCCATCGCGGCCGGCAGCACGCCTATGAGCCTTTTCTCGTTCACGCTGATCCTGTTCGTCTTCGCGGCCTTCGCCTCCGCCACACACGACATAGCGGCTGACGGCTTCTATATGCTGGCCCAGAGCCAGAGCAGCCAGGCGGCCTTTGTCGGAGTCCGCAGCACGTTTTACAGGCTCGCCAATGTCTTCGGCAACGGTGTGATCGTCGCAGTGGCCGGATTGCTGGAGACCAGAACCGGCAACATCCCGTTGGCCTGGCAGCTGACCATCGGCGGATCCGGCATACTCCTTACCGGGTTGACCCTCTATCACACGTTCGCGATTCCTAAGCCAGAGTCCGATGTGCCTAACATCCAGGAGGATTCGGGCAACAAGGTCGCCGAGATATTCGAAGGCTTCGGCCGCACCGTGACGACATATTTCAAGAAACCGGGCGTCTGGCTCGCGATCATATTCATGCTTTGCTACCGTCTCCCTGAGGCCTTCCTCATCAAGATGTGCACTCCGTTCCTTGTGGCTGCGAGAGAGGCCGGCGGACTTGGGATGCAGACCGCGCAGGTCGGCATAGCGTACGGTACCCTCGGCGTGATATTCCTTCTTCTCGGAGGGATCCTCGGAGGACTTCTCGCATCACGTCTTGGGCTGAAGAAATCCATCTGGATCATGGCCGCGTTTATGACGCTTCCTTGCCTGTCGTTTGTCTATCTCGCTGTGGTACAGCCTGCAAGTTTCGCCACAATCTGTACCTGCATCGCCATAGAACAGTTTGGCTACGGCTTCGGATTCACCGCCTACATGCTCTACATGATGTACTTCTCCGAAGGCGAGTTCAAGACCTCGCACTATGCCTTCTGCACCTGCTTCATGGCGCTGAGCATGATGATACCGGGCATGTTCGCCGGCTTCCTGCAGGAGTCCCTCGGCTACAAGGGCTTCTTCTGGATGGTGATTGTCTGCTGCATAGCGACCGTCGTCGTCACCTTCCTCGCCGACCGCAAGATCGATCCTGAATATGGCAAGAAATAATCAACGAATTGATAATCAATGAATATATGAACGCAGTCAAAAGAATATTCACAGTCCTGCTCTCCGTTGCCACATTGTCGGCCCTTTCCGCGCAGGCTGGACAGAAACAGATTGTACGCACCGGCATCGAAGTGCTTGAAGGCCGTGGCTTCGAGGGACTTGTCGGCAAGAATGTCGGTCTGGTGACCAATCCGAGCGGCATCGACCACAATCTCCGCTCCACCATCGACATCCTTCACGCCGCTCCGGGAGTCAACCTCAAGGCGCTTTTCGCTCCTGAGCACGGAGTCCGCGGGGATGCCTACGCCGGCTCGCACGTGGAGGATTTCAAGGATCCTAAGACAGGGATCCCGGTCTATTCGATCTATGGCTCCAACCGCAAGCCGAGCAAGAAGATGCTTGAGGGGCTGGACATCGTTGTCTATGACATCCAGGACATCGGCAGCCGTTCCTATACTTTCATCAGCACCCTCGGTCTCGTTATGCGCGCCTGCGCCGAGAACGGCATCGAGGTGATGGTTCTGGACAGGCCTAACCCGTTGGGCGGCAACAAGATCGAAGGCTGTCTCGTGGAGCCGGGCTTCCATTCGTTCGTCAGCGAGTTCAAGATCCCTTACATCTACGGCCTCACTGTCGGCGAGCTCGCCCTTCTCCTGAACGAGGAAGGCCTGAACTGTGGCGAGAAAGGCAACGAGGCACCGCTGAAATGCAGACTTTCCGTCATTCCGATGGAAGGATGGACAAGGAATATGCTCTATCAGGACACGAACCTACCTTGGGTGCTCCCGTCCCCGAATATTCCTTACCCTCAGTCCGCCGTTAACTATCCGTCCTCCGGCATAACCGGTGAGTTTCAGGGCTATCTGAACATCGGCATCGGCTACACCCTCCCTTTCGAGGTTTTCGCAGCCGAATGGATTGACGCCGATGCCTTGAAGGCGCTTCTTGACAGCTACAACCTTCCGGGGGTGGCATTCAGGACAATCCACTTCAAGCCGTTCTCGGGAAGCCTTCAAGGAAAGCTGATCCACGGCGTTCAGTTCCACTACACTGACTATGAGGCCGCCTGCTGCACGCTGACGCAGTTCTACGTGATGCAGGCCGTGAACGAACTCTATCCGGACAAGAATCCTTTCGCCCTCTCGAAGGGGCGCAACAATATGTTCGACAAGGTCTGTGGTACGGATTATGTAAGAACGACTTTCGGAAAGCGTCTCAAAGTCGAGGACATCGCTGACTATTGGTCAAAGGATGTCGAGGCTTTCAGGACACTATCCCGTAAGTATCGGCTATATAATTAGACCACTTAACACCGAATCAAAATGAAGAACATTCTGAACATCGCGATTGCATCGGCCGTGGCATTGGCCCTTATCGCATCACCGGTTGATTCATATTCACAGGAAAGACGCTCTTCCGGATCGAGGAGCACCACCACTTCTTCCCAGACCAGATCTTCGTCCAGAAGTTCTTCTTCCTCAAAAAGTTCGGGTTCGTCCTCCACGAGAAGTTCCGGCTCGTCCGCAACAAGGAGTTCTGGTTCTTCCTCTACAAGAAGCTCTGGTTCTTCCGTGTCCAGAAGCTCCCAGGACAACAGCCGCAGGAGTGGTTCCAGCGTGTCGAGGAGTTCTCAGGACAACAGCCGCAGATCTTCCACGAGCGTTTCACGCGGTTCGCAGGACAATAACAGAAGAAGTAGCGGCACTACTGTAAGGAGTTCGTCCTCAGACAGATCATCTTCTTCAGTGAGAAGCTCGTCATCCGCGTCAAGGTCTTCTTCCCGCAGCGGTGACAGCGGAAGCTATCAGGACAATAACCGCCGTAGGAGTAGTTCCAGCGTGTCGAGGGGGTCGCAGGATAACAACCGAAGAAGTTCTACGGGTTCTACATCAGTAAGGAACTCGTCTTCTGACAGGTCATCTTCATCCGTGAGAAGCTCGTCTTCGGCAAGACGCTCTTCTTCAGAGAGATCATCATCTGTAAGAAGTTCATCCTCGTCTGTCGGAGAGTCTTCCTCATCGACAGGAAGTCCAGGAGGCAGGGTCGCGAGACAGATCGGATCTTCATCCTCCAGAAGTACTTCAGCAAGAAGTTCCGCGTCTGACACCAGAAGGGAGCAGTCCCAGAGGGTCGGAAACGCCACCCGAGGAGGTCTGACTTCCTACGACCGTAACGCACATGGCGGAAAGGATGTGATGAGGGAGAGAAGAAGCGACTTCATGAGGATAGGGGAGGACCGTAACGTCCATAGAATCCCGCCGCGCGACCGTGACTTCATGCCATACGACCGCCCGAGGCATTTCTGGGCGCATGAGCACCACTACTATGGCTATAGGGTTCACTACCTGCCACCTCGTTACAGAAGAATGACTTACTGGGGAGTAGAGTACTGCATCTATGACGGAATATATTACCGTCCGTACGGTGACATATTCGTGGTTTGCCGTCCTCCGTTCGGGGTTTGCATCGACCGTGCGATTTCGGATCTTGTGTTCGCGTCGGTTCGCTTCGCCTACTACAACAACACTTACCGGATGTACCGCGCCATCGATTCCAACAACAGGATCATCGAGGAGCAGAACAGGATAATCGCTCAGAACAACGCCACCATCGCCGCACAGAACAGTTCGTTCGCTTTGAACTCTACGAGAGCCAACAACGCTTATTCACTTGCGGACCGTCTTGGTCTTGTGCAGAGCTACGCCTACGCCAACCAGCCGTACTACTATCAGGACGGGGTGTTCTATATCGTCAACTCCAACGGCCAGTACGAGGTCATCGTTCCTCCGGCCGGAGCCCTTGTCGAGGATCTTCCTGACGACTACGACACGATAACGATGGACGGGATGGACTTCTACAAAGTGGATGACACTGTCTATAGGCTCACACTTGTGGAAGGAAAGCCTTACCTTGAGGTTCTCGGCCAGATGTACGGTAAGCTGGCCAACCAATACAATTATTACTCAAACAGAACTGCTTCCTACAACAGTCTCTATTAACAGTTTAGACATTAATGGACAAACTCAGGAACTTATTTGAAAGTTATACAGGTCAGAAAGTAAGTGACACGGAGGAACTTAACTCCTCCGGAAGCAACAGGAGATATTTCCGTCTCAAGGGCGGGAATATCTCCATTATAGGTGTCATAGGGACAAGCCGCGAGGAGAACAACGCGTTCATCAGTCTCAGCGCGCATTTCCTCAGCAAAGGAATTAAAGTGCCTAAGGTACTGGCTGTCAGTGAGGACGGAATGCGGTATATTCAGGAAGACCTTGGCGATGACCAGCTTTACAAGGTTGTCTCCCAAGGGCGCGAGAGCGGTGAATATAGCTCCTACGAGTGCCGTCTTCTGTGCCGTGCCATGGAGATGCTGCCGAAACTTCAGTTCAAGGGAGCCGAGGGGCTGGACTGGTCAGTCTGCTATCCGGAGCCGGCTTTCAACGAGCGGATGATCCTCTTCGATCTGAACTATTTCAAATATTGCTTCCTGAAAGCTACCGGACTGGAGTTCAACGAGGTGAAGCTTCAGGACGATTTCGAGAGGCTAAAGACGGACCTGATGCAGGATATGGGAGACACATTTATGTACCGTGACTTCCAGGCCCGGAATGTGATGATGAAGGACGGCGAGCCGTACTTCATTGATTTTCAGGGAGGACGCAGAGGCCCGATCTACTATGATGTCGCGTCGTTCATCTGGCAGGCCCGCTCACGTTACCCGGAGAACCTCCGCAAGGAAATGGTTCAGACCTACCTTCGCGCTTTGAAGGGCTACATGGATGTGGACGAGGCTCATTTCAACGAAAGGCTCAGGCTGTTCATCCTGTTCAGGACTCTCCAGGTGTTGGGCGCGTACGGTTTCAGAGGCTATTTCGAGAAGAAACCGCATTTCCTTGCGAGCGTTCCTTACGCTCTGGGTAACCTGCGTCGCCTTCTCCAGAAGCCGTTCGAGGATTATCCTTATCTGAACGAGATCCTCACCAAACTCACCACGATGTCGCAGTTCAACAACATCGCCGAGGACAAACGTCTGGAAGTGAGAGTCTTCAGTTTCGCTTACAAGAAAGGCATCCCTGTTGACACATCCGGCAATGGAGGAGGCTACGTCTTTGACTGCCGCGCCATCAACAATCCAGGCAAGTACGAGCATTACCGTCAGTTCACGGGGCTCGACAAGGAGGTCATAAAATTCCTTGAGGACGACGGGGGAGTCACGAAGTTCCTGAACAACGTCTATGACCTTGTGGACAATCACGTCAAGTGCTTCATTGAGAGAAAGTTCACCCATCTGCAAGTTTGTTTCGGATGCACTGGCGGACAGCACCGCTCGGTTTACTGCGCCGAGCATCTGGCCCAGCATCTGGCCGACAGGTTTGACATTAAGATAACGGTGACCCATAGGGAACTTGACATTGAGAAAATCCTGTAGATGAAAGCGATGATTTTCGCGGCAGGTCTCGGGACGAGACTCAAGCCGATCACGGACACTTTGCCTAAGGCCTTGGTGCCTGTCGCCGGAAAGCCTCTCCTGTACCATGTCGTGTCAAAGCTTAAGGAGGCCGGAATCTCTGACTTTGTGATCAACGTCCATCATTTTGCCGACTCGATCATAGGCTACACTCATGAGCAGAACGATTTCGGTGTCAAGGTCAGTTTCTCGGACGAGCGGGATCTTCTGCGCGAGACCGGAGGTGGGATCAAATTCGCCCGCCCCCTATTGGAAGGCGGACATTTTCTGGTTCATAATGTGGACATAATCTCGGATTTGGATGTCGTCTGGTTCATCTCTCAGACCCGTCCTGACGCCATGTCGAGCATTCTTGTGAGCGATCGTAAGACGCAGAGATATTTCCTTTTCGACGACGACATGAGGCTTGTCGGCTGGACGAATCTGGCCACAGGTGAGGTCAAGAGCCCTTACGGGGACATCGACCCGGGAAAGTTCCGGAAATATGCTTTCGCAGGCATCCACTGCGTCTCTGACGGCATATTCAAAGTCTTTGACGAGGATGGCTGGGGCGACCGTTTCTCTATCACCGACTTTTATATTCAGGAATGCGCCAAGCATCCGATCTATGGAATAGTCCCTAAGGAGTTGAGACTGATTGATGTGGGTAAGTTTGAGACCCTCTCCGAGGCGGAGGAATTTGTTAGAAACACACTTAAAAACAACTGATTAATATTATGGCAAAAGGCAAGTTTTGGTCTGAGTTCAAGGACTTCGCGATGAAAGGCAATGTGATCGATCTGGCTGTCGGTGTTGTTGTCGGCGGCGCTTTCGGCAAGATTGTCACCTCTTTGGTCAATGATGTCATCATGCCGTGCGTGGGCGTGCTCATCGGTGGCTTCGATTTCACAAACCTTAAGATCGTCCTTCACAAGGCTGTGATGGAAGGCTCGGAAGTGATCAAGCCTGCCGTGACCCTGAACTATGGCAATTTCATTCAGGAAACAGTGAACTTCCTGATCATCGCATTCAGTATATTCCTTGCCATCAAGGGATTGGCCAAGTTGCAGAGGAAGAAGGAAGAGGCTCCCGCAACCCCTGCGGCACCGGCTCCTAAGCCTGATGATGTTGTCCTTCTTGAGGAGATACGCGATCTTCTGAAGAATCAGAAATAGCATGCTCCTTGTAGGCAATCGGAGAGCATCCGACCGCTTCCTTGAAATATTTCCCGAAGAAAGACTGGTTCGCGAAATGCAAGATCTCGCTGACTTCCTGGACGGTGTAGTTGCCGCTCTTGAGCATTGTCTTGGCATCCTTGATGACAAAGTCGCGGATCCAGTCTTTCGCATGTTTCCCTGACTCCTTATAGATCATCTGGGCGAAGTACTTCGGGGATATGAAAAGCCTTCTGGCATAGAATTGCACGCTCCTTTCGAATGTGTAGTTCCGGCTTAGCTCAGTCAGAAAACGGCGCAGTAACTCATTGCTCCTCCACTTTGTCACCTTGTGCTCGACCACGTGTTCTTTCAGGAGGGTAAGGCGGGCGGAGAGATAACTCGCAAGCATGACATAAGCCCCTTGGAGAGCCTCGGATTTGAACATGTCGCTTTCCTGCAAGATTATATTCTTCACTGTTGAGAAGAATGCTATCATGCGCTGCCCTTCTGAGGGGGTCAGGTGCAGCACTTTAGGATCATACAGGGAGTCTCTGAGAAATCTTGTGCTGCTGTAGGTGAAGCTGATAAGGCTGCTTTCGGGGTCGATCGCGACGGATATGGCCTTGAAGTCATCGCTGACTTCCATCGTCTCAATGATGTTTCCGATGCTTACCATGATCACATCGTTCTCCTTTACTGAATATTCATTGCCGGAGATGAGCGCATGCCCTTCTCCGCCTACGCACATAAAGATCACCGTAAACCGCATCTTGACCGGTAGGGGTGGGAACGACTTGAATATCGCTTCCCATCTGTAGTCGATGCAGTCATTCAGGAAAAGCTGGTTGTCATAGATGGTCAGCCCATGGAACTCATTGAGCTGTTGGATGTCAAAGTTGTTTATTTTTCTGAACTTGTCCATTTCTTATTTGTCTTTCTTTAATATCTTGTAGCCTATCGCGGCCACGGTGATGCTCATAAGCGGGCTGATCAGGTTGAAAAAGCAATATGGCAGGTATGCCAGTGTCGGAACACTAAGGATGGTGGCTTGCGTCATGCCGCAGCTGCTCCACGGGTACAGCGGTGACGTGACTGTGGCGGAATCCTCCACGGAGCGGCTCAGAAGCCTGTTCTCATAGCCCTCTTTCTCATAGACATCCTTGAACAGACTGGAGGTCAGGATGATGGCGAGGTACTGGTCTGAGACTATCCCGTTCAGCGCTGTTCCAGTCACCACAGTGGAGGTCACAAGGCTGGTTCTGCGTTTTGTCAGCGGAAGAATCATGGAGGCGAGGTGGCGCAGCATTCCGCTGGCTTTCAGCGCGGCCCCGAAGCACATGGCGCAGATGATAAGATAGACCGTGTTCAGCATTCCCAGCATCCCTTTCGATGCCACAAGCTGGTTGACTTCCGGATTGCCTGTCTCGATGGAGACGGAGTTGTAGATGGATTCTATTGTTCCTGTGAACAGTATTTTGGCGTTGGAGCCGTCTCCGGCGATCGAAGCCCCGATCTCCCGGATTATGTCAGGCTGGAATATGACCGCTGCGATGGCCGCCGTTGCGGTTGACAGGGCCAGCACGATGAGGGCGGGCATCCTTCGCGCTATCATCACCGCTGTCAAAGCCGGGACAATCAGCAGCCAAGGTGTGATGTTGAATTTCGAGTCAAGGACGCTGGTATATTCATTGATCAAGGAAGAATCGCTCCCGGAGTGGGAGAATCCAAGGATTGTGAATATGACGAGCGTGATGACGATTGACGGGACCGTCGTGTACATCAGGTAGCGGATGTGATCGAACATAGGGACCTTGCTCATAGACGAGGCCAGCACGGTGGTGTCCGAGAGAGGTGAGATCTTGTCCCCGAAGTAGGCTCCGGAGATGATAGCTCCGGCAATCATTCCGTCGCTGAATCCCAAGGCTTTCCCGATTCCGAGCAAGGCTACTCCGATTGTTGCTATTGTCGTCCAGGAACTTCCGATCGTGACGGAGACCAACGCGCAGATGATGCAGGCCGTGAGGAGAAACACCTTAGGGCTGATGATCTTGACTCCGTAGTAGATGAAAGTCGGCACGATGCCGCTCACTGTCCAGGTCCCGGAGATCGCTCCGATAAGGAACAAGATGACAATGGCGGTTGTCACATCGCCGATGTTGCTTTTGATCGTTTCCTCGAAATCCTGCCATGGTACCTTGAACAGCCACATGGCCAGCCAGATGGCGACACCTGCGGAGAAAAGCAGCGCGACCTGGCTGGCGCCGAGGATGGCGTCGCTGCCGAATATGCTGATGTTCAGCGCCAGAAGCGTCACGAGAATCAGGATCGGAATCAGGGATATTCCCACCCGGAACATGGTTATTTTCTTCATCTGAGTAAGTCCGTTAATATTCCTTTTTCAAAATGGAGCGCAAGTTAAATTTTTTTTCGCATTTTTACGCAAGAATTCCGATTGTACGGATTTAGTTGACTGAAAAAATAAAATAAAAGTATATGAAACAGATGAAAAATTTCAAGATTGCTTTGGCCGTTCTGGCCGCGGTTTCGGCCTTGGCCATGTCCTTGTCTTCATGCTCTAAGGATAACGGCCCTTATTATCCGGTCTATAACGGACTTGTGACCATCAAGACAACAGACTCTGGTGTCACCTATTTCCAGTTGGATAAGAAGACCACTCTGGAACCGACGAACTGGAAGAACCCTTATAAGCGTGAGGTGAGGGCTTTGCTCCAATATTCCGAGGAACCGGGGGAAGTCGGACTCTTTTCAAAGAAGATCAAGGTCGCATGGATCGACTCGGTGCGCACAAAAAGCGCTGTTTCTTATGACAATGAATTCATGAAAGGTAACAATGCCCCGATTGAGTTGTATAATGATTGGGTGACCTGCCTTGAGGACGGTTATCTTACCATACATTTCGCCGCCTTGTTCGGACGAGGTGGCAAGATCGTGCACATTGTTGATTTGGCGGTGGATCCGAAGACTCTCGATCTATACCTCAAGCATGACAACAATGGTGATAACGGATATATCCCGGGTGAAGGTGTAATCGCTTTCAAGATCGATGACCTGCTGAAGGATGTCAAGGATGGGCAGGAACTGACATTGCACTGGAAGGGTTCGGAGGGAGAAAAGACCGCTAAAGTGAAATATCTCTCCAGATTCGCTCTGCCCCAGAAGTAACAGTCTTCTATCCTATTGATGGGAACACTGTCTGGAGACATGGAAAAGGTTCTTGTCGAACAGGCAAGAAATGGTGACCGGGCTGCGATGCGGCAGATTTATGACTGCTACTCCAGATACCTTGCGGCCACCTGTTCCCGTTATCTGCCGGACGGAGGTGATCTTAGGGATGTCCTTCAGGACAGTTTCGTTAAGATATTCTCGTCATTGAGTAAGTTTGATTATCGTGGCGAAGGCTCTCTGAAGGCGTGGATGAGGCAGATTTCCGTCAACGAGGCTCTGAAATTCATCCGCAAACGGAAACGGTCCGACACTGTCGAGTACAAGTGGGACTTGCCGGACAAGGAGGAGGAAGAGGAACCGGATGTGGGAAGTGTTCCGCCGGGCGTGATCCAGAAAATGATCCAGGCTTTGCCTGAGGGGTACAGGACGGTGTTGAACCTTTACGCCTTCGAAGAGAAAAGCCACAAGGAGATCGCCGCCTTGCTCGGGATCACAGAAAGCACCTCGGCTTCACAGCTCCACAGGGCGAGAGCCATTCTGGCAAGACAGATCAATGAATATAAGAAAAGAACGGAGACGACATGATGGAAGATAATGATTGGCTGAAAGGCCTGCAAAGCAAAATGAAAGACTATGAGGAGCCCGCGCCGGAAGGATTGTGGGAGAACATCGAGTCTTCTGTCTTTCCTGAGAAAAAGCGTCGTGTGATAGCGTTGCCGATCCTTTGGCGAAGCGTTGGTGTGGCTGCTGCCGTGGCTCTGGGCGTGTTCGCCGGACTCCGTTTTTTTGATTCTCCGGTCGGGAATCCATCGGACAGGTCACAGGAGATCCTGGCTTCCGGTCAGCCTTCTTCAGTCAATGACAACGGAGGTCGGGAGTCTTCTGTGGAAATCGTCCGGAAGACGGAACCGGAAAAACTGTTGGCGGAATCAATACCGGTTCGGAAACGTCAGGCCAAGGCTCACGTTGTGAATAATGTGAAATCTGACCTTGTGGAAGAGAACGTTATTCCTGAGGCTGAGACTAAGGAGATTGAGGCTCAGCCTTATACTACAGAAGAGTCGCTTCAGGGGAATCATGCCGAACCACAGACCCAACGACAAGAAGAGGAAATTTCGGGTACGAAGAAAACCGAGGAGAATGAACCGGTTGTCATCTCGACGGATCATGACGATGAGGACTGGTCGGATTACATTTCGGTGACGGGTGATTCCCGTACATCAAGACGCAGGGCCGCCACGTTGGATGTGTCCCTTTCCGGAGGATCCGTGGACAGCAGGGATGAGAACTCATACGATCTTCAGATGTTTTACAGGGGATCGGCGCCGGCTTCCACCAACGGCTTGATTGATGATTCTAAAGGCAGTGTCGGGAACGATGCTCAGGTCCAGACCAGAGGCATGGCTCCGATGCAGATGAAGAGTGGCTCGACGGTGACCTCAAGTTCTGACCACAAGCGTCCTGTCCGGTTGGCTCTTGCTGTCAATTTCCCTGTCAGCGGCACATTCGGTCTTGAGACCGGAGCCATGCTGACCTCCCTTCACAGCACTTTCACCACCGAGGCCGGCCGCACCCGGACCGAGACGGAGCAGACATTGAGGTATTTGGGTATTCCATTGAATATGACAGCCTCGCTTGTTGACTCCAAATGGGTTTCGCTCTATCTGGGAGGCGGCGGAATGGTCGAGAAGTGTATTTCCGGTAAATCAGCGTCGGTGGAGACGTTGGCAGGAGTAAAGCAAGGTGACAGCGTCAAGAAGAACCTGGATGTCAAGCCTTTGCTGTGGTCGTTGAACGCCTCGGCCGGCCTTCAGGCGAATCTTACGAAAAACATAGGCCTTTATGTGGAACCGGGGCTCAGTTATCATTTCGATGACAAGTCCGATGTCCGGACCATCTACAAAGACCGTCCTCTTGACTTCATGCTGACTTTCGGAGCCAGAATCTCTTTGAAATAAACAGAATGTTCGCGGCGGACACTGAACTTGTCGAAGTGTCCGCCGCGAATGTTTATCCTTCAGTCAGCTTCGTGACCGCCGCGTGAACTTTCCCGAAGCCGAACCCGGAGATGATGCGGGACATCTTGGCGGCGATGCGGTCGTTGCAGAGGTTGCCTATGGAACCTTCATGGGTGTGGTGGAGTTCTCCGTGATATTCAAAAGTCCCTTGTCTGATTGAATCCGCGACCTGACGGTAGGCATCCCTGAACGGCACCCCGTTCTCCACCAGGTGATTGACCTCCTCCACGCTGAACGCCAGCCTGTACTTAGGATCGTCCATCACATCGGAGACAACCTCCATCCCGCGGACTGCATATTCAACAATGTCGAGGCAGTCGTTCATTTCTTTGAATATAGGGAAGAAGACTTCCTTTAGGATCTGCATATCCCGGAAATAGCCGCTCGGCAGGTTGCCGGTGATGAGCCGGATGGTGTTCGGCACCCCCTGAAGCTTGTTGCAGTGCGCCCTCACGAGTTCAAACACGTCAGGATTCTTCTTGTGCGGCATGATGCTGGAACCTGTGGTCAGTGCGTCTGGCAGATGGATGAACCCGAAGTTCTGGCTTGAAAACAGGCATCCGTCCATCGCGAGCCTCCCGACGGTCTCGGCGACTGATGAATATGCGAACGCGACAGCCCGCTCCATCTTTCCCCGGGTCATCTGCGCATATACTGAATTGTAGTCCAAGTCCTCGAAACCAAGCAGCACCGTCGTCAGAGTCCTGTTCAGCGGCGCTGACGAGCCGTAGCCGGCTGCGGATCCCAACGGATTGAGGTTCACCACATCCCAGGCGGCCTTCATTATGCTGAGGTCATCGCAAAGGCTCTCGGCGTAGGCCCCGAACCAAAGCCCGAACGAGGACGGCATCGCCACCTGAAGGTGGGTATAGCCTGGAATCAGCACATCCTTGTACCTTTCGCTGGCCTCCTGAAGTGTATTGAAAAGCGACTCGACCTTATGCACGGTATTCTCAATCTCCGCTCTGGCGTAGAGTTTCAAGTCCACCAGCACCTGGTCGTTGCGGGAACGTCCAGTGTGGACTTTCTTTCCGACATCCCCAAGTCTGCGCGTGAGCATAAGCTCGATCTGCGAATGGATGTCCTCCACATCCTCCTCCACGTAAAGCTCTCCCTTGCAGGCGGATGAATATAGTTCCTTAAGCACCGGCAGAAGCTTGTCGAGATCCTCTTTGGAGAGAAGCCCGACGCTCTCCAGCATCGTGATGTGGGCCATAGTGCCCATTATGTCGTAAGGGGCGAGCTCGTGATCCAGCTCACGGTCATTTCCCACCGTGAACGCGTCGATCCTCTCGTCCTCCTTGAATCCTTTGTCCCAAAGTTTGTTCGCCATGTATTACTGTTATTTGTCAAGTTCACCGCAAAGATACCATATTTTTTAAGGATTACTTGTCACGCGACAATTGTGACCGTCAAAAAATAATAATTTTTCCGCCGATCATCGCCGGAAGTGGAGAATCGTGCGGGATTTCTTTTTTATTTTTTAAAAGTAAAAAGCCATATTTGTAGAAATAATCAAGCGGTGATCACATGTCGCCGCGGACTTGACAAATCATTTTAAACAGCAACAAAACCCAAGGCGCTGCAAATGAACAACATCAAACCACATTGTGTCAGGTTAATCGTGATGGCAGTCATTGTGGCGCTCACGGCGACGGCCTCTATGGCGCAGACGCACAGGACGAGCATCAGGGTGGCGGCGGCGGATTCCGGGCCTTCCGACAAGGAGATGGCCGACATCGTCTGCGATGGGCGGCACGATGAGATTCCGCTCCGGCGGGCGCTGGAGTCGCTGGGCGGCTGCGGCAGGCTTGAGATGGCAAGCGGCAACTACATCATCGACAGTTTCTTCACGGCGGAGGACGGCAGCGGCTATGTCCTCAGGACTCCTTACGATTCGAACATCCGTATCGAGGGCGACTTGCCGAACTGGAACGGCGAGGGTGTTAGGCTGAGGGTCTCGCAGGACTGCTATGACTCCCTTTCGGACGAGGTGACATATTCAGTGATCTGCGGGACGGCAGGGGACTTCGCGCAGACGATGTCGCAGAATCTGGAGGTGGCGAATGTCGCCGTGTATCTGCCGGACAACAGGAAAAGGATCATCTGCATCGACGGCTACAACACCGGAAGAATGAGCAAGGAAATAGAATAATGTTAATAATCACTGTATAAAAGCAACTTACAATGAACCACAGAATCTTAAAATCCATTTTGGCGATCGTAGTGGCCGGAACGGCCGCCACCGCCACGTCGGAGGCCAAGGTTGAGCTTCCGCAGATCCTCAGCGACCATCTGGTCCTCCAGCAGAAATCACAGGCCAATCTTTGGGGCAAGGCCGCGCCTTCGTCGAAGGTGACGGTGAAAGCCTCGTGGGGGACGGAGGAATATTCAGTCAAGAGCGACCGCGAAGGCAATTGGAAACTTGCCGTGCAGACTCCGGCGGCGGGCTACACGGCATATTCAATCACCATCGCCGACAAGGACGGCGCCGTCACCTTGAGTGATGTCCTCGTCGGTGAGGTCTGGCTTTGCGGCGGGCAGTCCAACATGGAGATGCCGCTGAACGGATTCTGGCATTGCCCGGTTGAGGGTTCCCTTGAGGAGGTGGCCCTGTCGGGACAGTTCAGGGACAAGATCAGGCTGGTGAAGATTCCTAAGACGGGAGCCGAGACGCCTCAGGAGACCGTCGAGGGCAGGTGGCAGGTCAGCGGGCCGGCGACCTCCGGAACGTTCACCGCCGTGGGCTGGCATTTCGCCAAGATGCTGAATGCTGTGCTGGACGTGCCTGTGGGTCTGGTCTCATGCAACTGGGGAGGCTCGGCGCTTGAGAGCTGGCTTCCGAAGGATGTGGTGTACACCTATCCGGAGAACACTCTGCCTTCGGGACAGTACGCATCCAAGAAGGATCCGGGCGGATCGTACAACTGTGCCAGCCCGGCAGTCATGTACAACGGCATGATCTATCCTATCCGCAACTATACCTTGAAAGGGTTCATCTGGTACCAGGGTGAGACGAACTCCGGCTTCCCGCAGTACTACGCGCAGAGGCTCGCCGACATGGTGAAGGTCTGGAGAGACCTCTGGGGACTGGGCGAGATGCCGTTCTACGAGGTTGAGCTGGCTCCGTTCACCTATGGCGGCGACGGCACCACGGGCGCGAGAATCCGCGAGGCGCAGCACAAGGCGGTGGAGCTGATCCCGGGCAGCGGAATAGCCAGCATCAACGACCTGGCCTATCCTTATGAATATGACGAGATCCATCCTCGCCGCAAGAAAGAGGTCGGAGAGCGCCTCTCCTACCTGGCTCTGAACAGGACTTACGGCATGGACTACCTTCCGTGCGAGGGACCGAGGTTCAAGAGCTACGAGGTACGCGGCGGCGAGATCGAGGTCGCGTTCTACAATGGCGAGAGCGGGTTCAGCCCTTGGCACGACATCGTAGGCTTCGAGATTGCCGGTGAGGACAAGGTCTTCCATCCAGCCGAGATCCGCAGAGGCACCCGGCTGAACACGGTGATTGTGAAGAGTGGCAAGGTTCCGGCTCCTGTGGCGGTGCGCTACTGCTTCCGGGATTTCCAGGTTGGAAACTTCACTGGTCGCCGCTGCCTTCCGGTAATACCGTTCAGGACTGACAACTGGTGATAAGGCCGCTTCGGCTGGCTCATTGACCTGGTGGTACGGTTGGTGAGCCTGCGGACAATGATAAAAAAGTCTTGCAATTTTTCGGTTTTCCATAGGAAATCCGTAATTTTGCAAGATTTTTAATAGTATATGCAAGAGATTAGGAACATCGCGCTCATAGCGCACGTCGATCACGGCAAGACGACCCTTGTGGACAGGATGATCTACCAGGCCAATCTGGTGCGTCAGCCAGAGAATCTGGGCCAGCTGATCCTCGACAACAATGACATCGAGAGAGAGAGAGGTATCACAATCCTCGCGAAAAACGTGTCTGTCACCTACAAAGGTGTCAAGATCAACATTATAGACACTCCGGGCCATAGCGACTTCGGAGGAGAGGTGGAAAGGGTCCTGAATATGGCGGACGGCGTGCTCCTGCTCGTTGACGCTTTCGAGGGCTGTATGCCTCAGACCCGTTTCGTGCTTCAGAAAGCCCTTGAGCTGGGCAAGAAGCCTATCGTGGTTGTCAACAAGGTGGACAAGCCGAACTGCCGTCCCGACGAGGTTCAGGAAGAGGTGTTCGATCTGATGTGCTCCCTGAACGCCACGGACGAGCAGCTTGATTTCAAGACCATTTTCGGCAGCGCCAAGCAGGGCTGGATGTCGGATGACTGGAAGAATCCGACTTCGGACATCACCCCTCTTCTGGATGCCATCCTCGCCGAGATTCCGGCTCCAAAGATCGTTGAGGGCACACCACAGCTTCAGGTGACCTCACTTGAATATTCCCCATACGTAGGACGTATCGCTGTCGGCAAGCTTACCCGCGGCGAACTTAAGACGGGCCAGCAGGTCAGCCTCTGCAAGAGGTATGATGTCGTCGAGAAGCATAAGATCAAGCAGCTTATGGTGTTTGACGGTCTTGGAAAGGCCAATGTGGACACTGTCCAGTGCGGTGACATCTGCGCCGTCGTGGGCATTGACGGCTTCGAGATCGGGGACACGATCGCGGACAGCGAGAATCCGGAGGCTCTTCCTCCGATCTCCATTGATGAGCCTACGATGAGCATGCTCTTCACCATCAATAATTCCCCGTTCTTCGGAAAGGATGGTAAGTTTGTGACCTCCAGGCACATCAAGGATCGTCTGGACAAGGAGTTGGAGAAGAACCTGGCCCTTAAGGTAAAGCCGGGGCTGAACGCCGATTCATTCGTGGTTTATGGACGTGGTGTGCTTCACCTGTCCGTGCTCATCGAGGAGATGCGCCGTGAGGGATTCGAGTTGCAGGTAGGCCAGCCTAAGGTGCTGGACAAGACCATCAACGGACAGCGCTGCGAGCCTATCGAGGATCTCTCGATCGAGGTTCCGGAGCAGTTCGTCGGCGCGGCGATCGAGCTCGCTACCCGCAGGAAGGGCGCTCTTCTGCACATGGAGCCGAGAGGTGACAGGACGCTGTTGAACTTTGATATCCCTACACGTGGACTCATGGGACTCAGGAGCAACCTCCTGACCGCGTCCCAGGGCGAGGCCATCATGGCGCACAGGTTCAAGGAGTACCAGCCTTACAAGGGTGAGATCGAGAACCGTACCAATGGTTCGCTCGTTTCCCTTGAGACGGGAACCGCGATCGCATATTCAATGAACAAGCTTCTGGACAGGGGCAAGTTCTTCATCGACCCGGGTGATGACATCTACTGCGGCGAGGTAGTGGGCGAGCACACGAGGGAGAGAGACCTCAACATCAACATCTGCAAGACGAAGAAACTCACCAATGTGCGCGCCGCCGGTTCCGATGACAAGGTCGTGCTGCCGCCGCCTGTGAAGATGTCTTTGGAGGAAATGCTTGAATATATTCGTGAAGACGAGCTTGTGGAGGTGACTCCGCACCACCTCAGGATGCGCAAGATCCTTCTTGATCCGATGGACAGGAAGCGTTCCGGCAACTCCGGAGATGATGAATAGGCAAACTATTTGCGAAAAGATTTTATATTCGGAAAATTTTTTATACCTTTGCAACCCTTAAATCTGTTTACTGGATCGATGGAAGATAATTTAACAGTTCCTATAAATGGATTGTCCCAAGGACGGAAGGAATTCCGTTGGAGGGTAGGGAAGACGTTCTTTGATCATTTTGAGAATTCAGAGATTCTGGCCGCGGATCTGGATGTTGAGGTTTCCGCCGAGAAGTCAGGACATTTCATAGGGATTGACTGTGATGTCACCGGGGATGTGACCGTGGCTTGCGACAGATGCCTTGAGGATTTGAGGCTTCCGGTCGAGACCGGATTCCGCCTGAGTGTCAAGTTCGGTCAGGAACCGGCTGACAGCAGTGACGCCGCGGAAGGGGAAAGGGAGATAGTCTGGCTTCCGGAATCGGACGCCGACCTCGATTTGGGGCAGATAGTCTATGATTATGTGTGCCTGTCACTTCCGGTGCAGAGGGTGCATCCTGAGGGAGAATGCAATCCGGAGGCCATGCGGTATCTGAGTTCTGAGGATGAGCAGAGTGGGGATTCCCAATGCAGGGATGCTTCATTGCCGTTCGCGTCATTGAAGGATCTGATTGATAAAGTGAAATAATAAAAATTTAAGAATAATTAACTATGGCACATCCGAAACACAAAGTCTCAAAGCAGAGAAGAGACAAGAGAAGGACCCATGATTTCGCTCCGGTTCCTACTCTCGCTACCTGCCCTAACTGCGGCGCAACAGTGATGTATCATCACATTTGCCCTGAGTGCGGTTACTACAGAGGACGTCAGATCATCGAGAAGAGCGCGGAGTAGTCTCTTCGGTAGAAAACTAATGGTCCCATAGTTCAACGGATAGAACGGAGGTTTCCTAAACCTTAAATATAGGTTCGATTCCTATTGGGACTACAAAAGAGGCTCGCCACAAAGGCGGGTCTCTTTTGCGTTATTTGGAATATTTGATTATTCTGATTAATTTCGTAAGACGTTTGATTATTGATTATGCCGTCACAGATGCTGCCGTCATTGCTGCTTTACATCCTGGCTCTGGGGTACACTCCGGGGCCGTCTAACCTGTGCGCGTTCCATTCCGGAATCCACTTCGGAAGGAAGCGTGCGATGCGGATCTGGTGGGGTTTTGTGATCGGATTCCTTTTCATAGACGTGACTTTGGTGCTGGTGGCGCATTTCCTTGGCGATGTGCTTGGGCCTTATGTCAAATGGCTGTCATACGCCGGAGCCCTATACATGGTCTGTCTTGCGGTGATGATCATCGTCAAATCCGGCCAGTCGAAGGAGGACATGGCGAAATCCTGCACGGTAAAGACGGGAATTGCCATCGAGATAACAAACGCCAAGGTCTGGATGTTCTGCCTGACGGCCCTTGGAACATTTGTCCTGCCATATTCAAGCTCATTCATCGAACTTGCGAAAGTCGGCGCCTTATTGACCCTTGCCGGTCCGGTGGCGAACCTGGTCTGGCTTGTGGCCGGCTCGGCGCTTGACAGCCTGACGGAAAAGTACGGCAGAATCATCGACATAGTCCTTGCCGCTGCGCTGGTTTTCAGCGCGGTCATGCTGATTTTCTGACGGATTGTACACGTCTATCTCCGAGGGAAACGGACGGTAAAGCACGCTCCCTTGAGGGAGAAAGACTTGGAGTAGAAGATCTCCCCGTTGCATTTCTCAAGAATATTCCTGCAGATGGACAGGCCCAGACCGGTGCCGTTGCTCTTTGTCGTGAAGTTCGGGGTGAAGAGTTTCGAGCGGTTTTCCTCACTGACTCCAGGGCCGTTGTCCTCGAAGACGATGTCGTAGAATCCATCCTTGGAGGACAGACGTAATGACACCACAATCCGACCTGTAAACGGCTCCAGCCCTTTTTCTTCCGCCTCTGTCTGAGCGTTCTCTATAGCCTGGACAGCATTGTTTATCAAGTTGACGAACACACGGGTAAGCTGTGGTTTCGGCCCCATGACAGTGGCGTTGTCAAGTCCCATGTAGGAGAATCGGATGTTGTCCCTGCTGTCGAACAGGTCGATCTCTTCCTTCAGAAGGTTGTCCAGATTGATCTCCACCGGTTCCTCCGTGTAGAGTTTCGCGAAAGTGGAGAATTCATTCGCGGTGTCAGCCAGCAGGTCTATCTGCTTGAGAACCTCCACGGAAATCTCATCGAACCGGTCTGCCCATGCCGGATTCCCGTTCTTCTTCATTCTGATAAGCCTCTGGATCTGAAGCTTTATCGGGGTGAGAGGATTCTTGATCTCATGAGCGACCTGACGCGCCATGGTGGCCCACGCCTTATCCCTTTCCGCCTGGGTCAGTTTTCTGGTGGAGTTGTAAAGGTCGTGCACCATCAGGTTGTAGGCCCGGACAAGCCGCGCGACCTCGTCATCCCTCTCGTAAACGATATATTCAAGATTGTTGATGCTTGCCTCGTTCATCTTGCGTCCCATCTCGGACAGAGGCTTGAACATCTTGTCCACCGCCGTGGCCATGATGAACCTGGCCAGAAGGAGCAGAATCATGAACACGGTGATGACAGAGATGGAGTGCAGCACGGCCTCGGACTTGAAGTCGAAGCTCTCGTCTGTGAACGGCGAGCACATGATGGCGATCATACTGCCTTGCGCGTTGAACACCGGGGCGTAGAGGAAATATGTCCGTTTGGCTCCGATGCTCTCCTTTCCGATGTAGTATCTCTTGTTTTTGTATATGATGCTTTCAAACGCGTCCGGATTCATCCTTGAGCCGAGAAGCATCCTGTCGAACACTTCAGGGGTGGTGGAGCGGAATTCCTTGCCGCTTGTGGTGTAAAGGGTGATGTCGGACTTCATCGTGTTGCTGATGTCCTCCAGGATGACTGACGCCTCCTGCGCGCTGAAGTCGGTGAAATCCTGTACGTACCGGCATCTGGCCTGAAGCAGTGTCTGGAGTGAGTTGACCTTGTCTGCCATGGAGGATTTCAGGTTGGCTTTGTTCCTTCTATATACGAACAGCACGCTGACGGTAGCCAGCGCTATAAGCGTCATGACCAGTGCCATGAGCATCGCCGCGTTGATCCTGGACTTGTAATAGTTGCTCTCCCGTTGCCTTGGATGGATGCGGGTGAGTGTCAGGAGGGTAAGGCAGAAGTAGAATACCAGCGTCAGGAATAGGAAGGCGACGATGTAGGAGAAATCCTCGGTTTTGGGCCTTGAGACGATGATAAGGTTATTGTCGGAGATCTTGTTGACGAAATGTGTGTAACCGTTCATCCGAACCACACCGTCATCAGCCTCTTCGATCTCTTTCTCAAGCTCATCGTCCACTATGGTAGGATACGAGTAGTTTCCCTTGTAGGATGTCAGGGACTTGTTGGAATACTTCGCGTATGAGTACCTTGCCGGAATCAGCACGTCTCCAGGGGCGGAATAGCCAAGCAGGCGTGCGTAGCCTTTGTTCTCGCGGTTCGACTTGGGTGACACCCGCATGAGCATCATCGTGACCCCGCTGCCGGGGTTGTAGTAGGCGAAGCTGCCGGCATAGAGACTGTGGCCGCCGGAGTCTCTCATGTACCTGAATCTGGAATCCGCGGAAATCACCTTTCCGCGGCTGATCATCTCGGTGAAATATGCTATCGCACCCTTGTCCTTGACGTTCTCCGGGAAGAGCTCCACAATGATGTCGTAGTCCTGTGAGGCTCTTGGCATGTAGCTTTCTATGATTCTGTTCAGGATGATGCCGTTGCTGTTCTGTATGGCTGACAGAGTGGCGATCAGCTGGTCGGAAGCGATCTTGTCCTCCACCCGTCGCAGCTCAAGCTCAAGACTGATGTCTCTTTCCATGGACAGTCTGTTCGCCCACACATTGACCCTGTTCTGCTCTTTCCGGAATCCAAGTGTGCCTGCCATTATCACCATGTAGGCGGAGAAAATGACCGCTGTGACTGTCCTGCTTCCCGCTGAGAACAGATCATGCCTTATGCCGAGCAGGTGCTTGAGGGCTGGCATGAGCATCTGGGTCAGCAGCGGAATGGTCATTAAAAGCCCTGTCAGTGTCAGATAGACGAGAAAACTGAATATGTTCAGGTCGTTGAGCCGGTATAGCTCAAGCGAGATGTTGGAGTTCAGGATTATGCTCTTGAATATGATGTGGACAAAGGCCAGGACTCCTATGACCAGAAACGACACGCAGGTGGTATATGTCCATAGAGTGCCTTTGACGTGCCGGCTCTTGAGGATCCTTCTGAATATGTCGTCCCTGGTCACGAATGAACAGCTTACACAAAGCACTATGAGCATTGATGCTATCAACACCGCTCCAAGGGAATTGAACAGCTGCCCGTCCGCATAGACCGTAGGCGAGAAAAGCCTTGCGCTGTTCTTCATGTTCTCACCCCAGAGATAGGTGGCCACGATCACCGCGAGAAGCCCGGCCAAAACCATGAGAAGCCGTTTCATGCTTCTCTTTTCGGCCAGATGCAGGAGTGACGCGATGGTGAAGCAGGCGATGGCAAGCCAGATCATTGTCGAGTGGGTCGCCGCTGATTGGCCGGAGACCGGGCTCGACATGATTTTGAACACAGGCTTTCCGTCGAACGTAACTGCCGAGCCGCTGCTTTCCGACAGCGGGACGATGGTGTAGTTCCTGCCAAGACTGAGTTTTTGGTTCACCCCGTTTGGACTATCCTCGGACATCGAATCGACAATCTCAAGCCCGGCTATCACCTTCCTGCTCCCCAAGGTCTCCGCTTTCACAAGATACCATTTCTGGCCATAGTTGACGAATGACGGCTCGGAAGTGACTTCGGCGAGCGGTGAGTTTATGCTTTCTCCAGGCTTGGACAGCCTCGGGAAAACTATTCTGGAGGCTATGTTGTCGTTCCTGACCGGGAACTGGTTGCTCCATGACTGGAGAGTGTCGTCTATGTATCTGTAGATGACCATGTCGGACGGCACGTCATTGTGGCCGGCCCATACCCTGCGGTCGGCCGTGAGGGCCGATCCGATATATTCATCCAGAATGTGCATCCTTTTGCTGACGGCTCTGCTGACCTTGACGGCTTCCCTTTCCGTGTTGCCCGGAAGCTTGCTGACAGACAGCGAGAACACGAGAAGGATCACGGCGAACGCCAGGAATCCTCCCGCCAGGAAATTCTTTATGCCAAACCTCTTTATGCTCATTCGTGATGGTATGGTTCTCCTTTTATTATAGTGAACGCCCTGTAAAGCTGTTCAGTGAATATGGTCCTGACCATCTGGTGCGAGAAAGTCATCCTCGACAAGGAGATCTTTCCGTCGCATCTGTCATAGACCGCGTCAGAGAAGCCGTAGGCGCCACCGATCACAAATACAATATCTTTGCCACCGCCGAGCGTCATCTTCCTTATTTCTTCCGCGAATTCGATGGAACGGTACTCTTTCCCATGCTCGTCCAGCAGTATGACCCTGTCGGATGGTTTTATGTTCTTGAGTATCAGTTCACCCTCTTTCCACTTGATCTGCGCTTTCGACAGCGCCGAGGTGTTCTTCAGCTCCGGGATCTCGCAGACCGTGAACGGCACATAATGCGACAGTCTGGAAGAATATGTCTCCAGACCTTTCCGTACCCAATCTATGTCGGTCTTCCCGACTGTCAACAAGGAAATCTTCATCTGATGATAACTTTGGTGGTGTTCCTCTAACCTATTCTTTACAAAAATAATGAAGATGTCTTGATTATTCAAATATTCCAAAATGTTTTAATGACGTGGCTCGGAATTTGTAACAGACGATTCCGCTATGAAGGTCTTTGCTAAGATATTCACGGCCTTGACCGTGATGCTGTCCTTGTTCAGCGGCACTGCCGTCGCTGACAGTTATGACGTGTTTGTGCCGATAGCGAAGTATCTGGGCAACGGTGACGCCGAGAGGCTGTCCGCCTGGTTCGATGACAATCTTGAGATAACGATCATGTCCACCACCAACGATTCCAGCAAGAATCAGGCGAAGCAGATTCTCAAGGCCTTCTTTGACAATCACACGCCACGCTCGTTCGAGATCCGTCACATGGCATCGCGGTCCAATTCCAAGTACGCCTTGGGCTTCCTGAACGCCGGCGGTGAAGTTTTCGAAGTCACGATTTTTGTCAGCGACTGCGGGGGGCGGTACAAGATCCAGCAGTTGAAGATTGACAGAATCCGATGATTCCGGCTTTGGGAAATTTAATGATGACAACCAGTTTAAGACACATACTTAGAACTTTATCTGTAACCATCATCCTGACGATCCTTTCCATCTCCCTGGCCAGCGCCCAGGCTACAAAGGTGAAAGGGCGTGTCGTGGACGCGTCCACCGGTGAAGGAATCCCTTTCGCCGGAATATATTTCCTGAACTCGACGGTCGGGGTCTCCGCGGATCTGGACGGCTATTACTTTCTGGAGACCAGGGACACACTGACCATGCTGTCTGCATCGATACTCGGCTACGAAGAGCAGGTCGCGAGGGTGAATCCACATAGGTTCAATGAAATCAACTTCTCCCTGAAACCGGTTGTGGATGAGCTCAATGCCGCTGTCGTGAAGCCTGACGACCGTTATATGCGCTCGATTCTGAGAAAGATTGACGAGGCTAAATCCCGGAACAATCCGGAGAGGCGCCAGCTTTACAGCTGCGATGTATATACCAAGATGGAATTGGACATCACGAATCCGGAGAGCCGGATGATAAGCGGTTTCCTGCCTAAGGAGTTCAAGTTCGTCTATGACTATATGGACACCTCCGTAGTGTCCGGTATGCCTTTCCTTCCGGTCTTGATCTCAGAGACAACATCAAAGTACTACCACCGTAAGGATCCGCCTTCCAACAGGGAGATCATCAAGGCCACCAGGATCTCCGGGGTTGACAAGGATCCGGTCCTTGCCCAGTTCACAGGGAATATGTATGTGAAGACCAACTTCTACGACAATTACATCAACATATTCCAGGTGGAGATCCCGTCGCCGCTTTCTTCCTCCGGAATGACCTACTACAACTATTATTTGGTTGACAGTCTTCAGGTCGAGGGGCGCAAGACCTACAAGATCCGTTTCCATCCTTCCCAATGGGTGTCCTCTCCGACCTTCGACGGCGAGATGTCCATCGACGCTGAGGAATATGCTCTCCGGGACATCCATGTAAGACTCAAGAAAGGTTCCAATGTGAATTGGGTCAGGGATATGACCATAGATGTCGTGAACTCCAGGCTTGCGGATTCGACTTGGTTCTACAAGCAGGACAGGATGTATGTGGATTTCTCGCCGACGATGCGGGACTCCTCGAAGATCGTCACGTTCCTCGGCAACCGGCAGATTGATTACTCCAATCCGGACTTCGTAACGACTTTCAAAGAGGACAAGGATGACATCAGCGCTCAGGTCAAGGCCGGGAAGGAAGTTATGAACAATGACGAGGAATATTGGCAGAGCGTGCGTCCGTTCCCGTTGAGCGAGAAGGAGCGGGGAATCTACAACATGGTGGATTCCATCAAGAATGTCCCGCTCTACAAGGATGTCTATGCCATAGCTGAGATGCTGGTCAACGGCTTCCTCAACACGAAATATGTCGGTTTCGGCCCGTATTCCTCCTTGTACAGCTTCAATGAGTTGGAGGGCGGAAGAATCCAGCTCGGAGCCCGTACCACCAAGGATTTCAGCCGCAAGGTCAGGTTCATGGGATATGCCGCTTACGGTTTCAAGGACAAGACGTTCAAGGGTGGCGGAACGTTCGAGTACATGTTCAACAACCAGCCGACCAGCAAACTGACATTCTCGTACAAGCATGACGCGATGCAGTTGGGCAAAGGTCCGTCGGTCTATGGCGGCGGAAGTCTTATGTCATCGGTTCTCGCCAAGGCCAACAGCCAGAAAATGAGCATGGTGAATGATTACGCCCTTTCCTGGCAAAAAGAATGGTCGCAGAATTTCAACATGATCTTCTCGTTGGAGAGCAGGAGGATATTCTCCAATCCGTTCGTGCCGATGGTTTCCCGCGACGGGAACATATTCAATTCGGTCGGATACAACCAGGCGCATGTCCAGCTCCGTTTCTCGAAGGATGAGATCGTCACCAGAGGGGTGTTCGACAAACACTACATGTACTCGAAGTACCCTGTCGTGACGCTTGACCTCATCGGATCGACCAAGGGAATAGGGAAGAATGAATATTCCTACTTCAGGCCGGAGCTGTCGATCCAGTACACACTGCCGATTCCTCCCCTGGGATTGTCAAAGTTCAATCTGAGCTCAGGCACGATTGTAGGAAAGGTGCCCTATCCCATGCTCAAGATCCACGAGGGCAACGGAACCTACACGTTCTCGCGGTATGCCTTCAACTGCATGAACTACTATGAGTTCGCCTCCGACCTTTGGACCACCTTCTTCTGGGAGCATAATTTCAAAGGGTTCTTTCTTGGCAAGATTCCATTGCTGAAAAGGCTTCAGTGGAGGGAAGTGGCGTCGCTGAGAGCGGCTTACGGTACGGTAAGGAGGCAGAACAACGGAATCATCGGGGATGATAAATCCGGCGCTGTGATGTTGTTCCCTGAGAAGATGGGCAAACTGAACCGCCCCTACATCGAGATGGGAGCGGGAATCACGAACATATTCAGAATCCTGAGGATTGACGCCTTCTGGCGTATGACCCACCGCTACGAGATGAAGGACGGGGTGAAGGTTCCGCATGACAACCGCTTCGTGGTCACCTTCGGTCTGGAGTTCAAGTTCTAAAATCAAATCGAATTCCATATCTTTGCAGATTATGTCCAGAAAATTGACAATATTACTGCTGACAGTCCTTTCGTCAGCTTTGCTTAGCGTTCCGTTCTTGGTTCCTGGGACGGGATGGCTGTCGTTAATCGCCTTTGTTCCACTGCTTTGGGCGGAAGACATCGCCACGGGAGACGAGATGAAAGGGTTCTGCTGGTGGCACTACCTGTGCTTCGTGCTGTGGAACGCCGCCACGACCTTCTGGGTCTGCAACGCGACTGTGGGTGGAGGAATATTCGCCATCCTTGCCAACGCCTTCCAGATGTCGCTCATCTTCGGGCTGTTCCGTTGGAGCAGGAAATGGCTAAGCGGGGCGCTTCCTTACATATTCTTAGCTTTCGCATGGATCGCGTGGGAACGGTGGTACCTCACCGACGCGCAGATCAGTTGGCCTTGGCTCGTGCTTGGCAACGCCTTCGCGCGCACGACAGGGTGGATCCAGTGGTATGAATATACCGGGACGCTCGGCGGCTCGCTTCTTGTCTGGGCGGCGAACCTCAGTGTGTTCGGCATTTTGGAATCTCTCGCAAGCGGACGTTGGATGACATTCAATCTCAAGGCTAAGTCCGCGGCCTTGCTGGGAACCTTGGCGTTGTTTGTAGCCCCTCCTATCGTGTCTTTGTTCCTGAAGCCGGAACCTTGTGACGAGACCCTTGACGTTGTCATCGCGCAGCCGAACATCGACCCGTACAACAAGTTCGGAGGAATGACACAGGAGGAACAGAATGAGTTGCTGATCAGCCAGTTTGAGAATATCCCGGACAGCGTTCCCGTGCTGTTGGTCGCTCCGGAGACCTTTACCGACGATGTGGTGACGAACTCGCTTTCCTCCAGCGCTACCGTGCAGAGATTCACCTCGTTCCTTGCCGAACATCCGAACGCCGACCTGCTTGTGGGAGCGTCTTCGAGGACATATCTGAAAAGGGCGCTCAAGCCATCCTACACGGCCCGTCCTGCCGGCAGCGGAGTCTGGATGGAGTCGCACAACTCCGCCTTGATGCTCGACGCCTTCAGTTATCCGGAGATATTCCATAAAAGCAAGCTTGTCGTGGCGGTCGAGATGACACCTTATCCGGCGTTCTTCTGCAAGATCGATGACTGGCTTGGCGGTGTGATGGGGCGTTGTGTCGGCCAGGAAGAGACCGGGCCGCTGCATTTCAATGAATATTCCTACGCTACCGAATCGAAAGATACCATGGTCGCTTCGGACCATCTTGAGAGTAGGTCAATGCCAGATAGTGATGTTCCTGCTCAGCATGTCTCTGTGACAGAGACAATTCCTGTGGGCTGCGCTATCTGTTACGAGTCTGTCTATGGGGAATATTGCACCCGGTACGTCCGCAACGGGGCCCGTCTTCTGACCGTGATCACCAACGATGCTTGGTGGGGCGATACCCCCGGCTATAAACAGCATCTGTCATATTCATGCCTGCGTGCCATTGAGACCCGTCGTTGGATCGCCCGCAGCGCCAACACCGGCATCTCCGCTATCATTGATCCGTCCGGAAAAATCGTCTCTCAAACGTCCTGGTGGCAGCCGGAGACATTGAGCGGCAAGGTAGGGCTAAGCGATGAGAAGACTTTCTTTGTCATCCACGGTGACTTCATCGGCCGCCTATCCACACTCATGGCCGTCCTCATCCTCCTCGCGACCCTCGTCCGCCGTTTCGCCAGACAGAGAATATAATGTTGCGGCTATTCTTGCATTATTCAGCGCATTATACAGCACGAAAAAAGGGGACTAAAGCCTGTCCCCTTTCTCATCATAAAGTTCATTCTGCAGAACGGTGTAGTCGGTCACCTCGACAAGGTTGATCCGACATTTGTACTTCTTCTTCCATTTCCCGAGGAAGGATTTGTCTGACAGCATCGTGGTGCCACGTTTCAGATATGCGCCAAGAATCGGGCTGACCTTCAGGGTGAGGTCTGTCTTTCCGTGTTCCACGCAATAGGCGATGTTCCGCTCGATCTGCTCGTCGATGACAGCGCTTGATGAAATCTTGCCGGTGCCGTGGCACACAGGGCAGACCTCGGCGGTGTTGATCTCGGTCACCGGACGGATTCTCTGCCTGGTGATCTGCATCAGACCGAACTTGGTGAGAGGCAGCACGTTGTGCTTGGCCCTGTCGGTCTCCATGAGCGATTGCATGTACTTGTGCAGCTCGTTGCGGTGCTCACCGGAATCCATGTCGATGAAATCCACGATCACGATTCCGCCCATGTCCCTGAGTCTCAACTGTCTGGCGATCTCCTCCGCCGCGATCTTGTTGACCTCGAAGGCGTTCTCCTCCTGATTGTCGGTCTTCGCGCGGATACCGCTGTTCACATCGATCACATTCAGCGCCTCGGTCGTCTCGATGACCAGATAAGCCCCCTGCTTCATCGGCACCACCTTGCCGAACGAGCTCTTGATCTGCCTTGTGACCTCGAAGTGGTCGAAGATCGGATCCTTCCCGTTGTACAGCTTCACAATCTTTTCCTGATCCGGAGAGATCAAGGAAATATATTTCTTTATCTCCTCGTAAACCGCCTCGTTGTTGACATGGATGTTCGAGAACGAATCGTTCAGGAGATCTCTGAGGATGGTGGTGGTCTTGCTGTACTCGGTGAAGAGCAGCTGGATGCCCTTTGACTTGGCCACTTTCTTCCAGGAAGACTCCCATTTCTCAATAAGAGACTTCAACTCGGCCACGAGGACCGCGGCGTTCTTGCCTTCGGCCGCCGTGCGGATGATGGCTCCGTAGTTCTTAGGGAGAATGCTTCTGACAAGAGTCTCAAGCCTTCTTTTCTCTTCCTTTGAGGAAATTTTTTGGGAAATGCTCACCTTCTCGGCGAAGGGAATCAGTACAATGTTACGTCCTGCCAATGAAATTTCCGCGGTCAGTCGTGACCCTTTCGTGGAGATCGGTTCCTTGACGATCTGCACTATCATCATCTGTCCTGGCTTCAGCACGTTCTCGATGCGGCCCTCCTTCTCAAGGATCGGTCCGATGGGAATGCCCGAGTAAAGTTCTCCGAGATCCGTGTTCGGGTTGCTCTTGCGCACAAACTCATCGAACGATGTGAAGTAAAGTCCCAGATCCAGATAATGAACGAATGCTTCCTTCTTGTCTCCGATGTCCACAAAGGCGGCATTGAGCGCAGGAAGAATCTTCTTCACTTTTCCCAGGTAAACATCCCCGACGGAAAAACTGTGCCCTTTGCTGGACTCTTTGTTGAGCTCAATCAGCCGATGGTTTTCCATCAGCGCGATGTGAACTTCTGTCGATGTGACATCGACAATCAAATCTTTCTCAGATTTTTCTGACTCCATAAGGAAATAACAATGGTGACAAAAATAATCCGGCGTCTTGCCGACTTATTTCTTTAACGATAATAAAAAAGGCTGTCCGGCACTTCCGGTCAGCCTTTTTCTTCTAGCAGACTGCTAAAATGGCAGGCACAGAAGCGTATTACTTCTTCTTGTGTCTGTTCTTGCGCAAGCGTTTTTTACGCTTGTGCGTCGACATCTTATGTCTCTTTCTCTTTTTTCCGCTTGGCATAATAAAAGAAGTTTAAAAATTATTTTTCCTCCTTGACTGCGTTCACGAAGATCTTCGCTGGCTTGAAGGCCGGGATGTCGTGTGCAGGGATGGTCATAGTTGTCTTCTTGGTGATGTTTCTGGCTGCCTTCTTCGCTCTGTGCTTAACAATGAAGCTGCCGAATCCGCGGAGGTACACAGGCTCTTTCCTGATGATGGAACCCTTTACGGTGTCCATGAACGCCTCGATAACGGACTGTACTGCGATTTTTTCGATTCCGGTTGACTTTGCAACCTCATTCACGATTTCTGCCTTTGTCATAATCTATAAATTATTTATTTGATTTACCATAATAATCCCCAAAGTTCGTTTGAGGATGCAAAAATAGACTTATTTTTTTAATATTCAAAATCAGATACATAAATTATTATCCATATTTTTTTGGCACGGTGATTGACCATATTCCAGAATGCGTCTTGGACTTCCGGATTTCTGACAAAATGTCAGAGGAAATCCGTGACGTTTTTAGATGAACATTATGAACACAGAGAACAATAAGGACATTTTCTTCCCGGCGGGGACCGCGGAAGTGAACATAATCCCTGTGATGCAGGGAGAAGAGCAAATGAAGGTCGAGTCTGGTGACCTTCCTGACACTTTGCCCATTCTGGCTTTGAGGAACGCGGTGCTGTTCCCAGGAATGGTCTATCCTGTCACCATAGGACGTCAGAAGTCAATCACTTTGATCAAGGAGGCGGAAAAGCGTGACTCTTTCATCGGAGCCGTCCCGCAGGTGGATGTCACAGTGGAGGACCCTACCGAAAAGGATCTTTATGAATATGGTACAGTGAGCCGTGTCATGAAGGTCCTTGAGATGCCTGACGGCACGATCACGGCCATCATTCAGGGAGTCAAACGCTTACGTATGGACGGAGTTCTGTCTTACGAACCGTATATCACCGCCAGGGTCAAGTACATAGAGGACATCATCCCGGAGAACGACAACAGCACCAGGATGATCGCCGAATCCCTGAAGGAGAAGGCCGCGGTCATCATAAAGTCCTCGTCTTTCGCTCCGAAAGAGGCGGTAGGCGCGCTCAAATCCATCGACAACTACGCTTTCCTCGTGAACTTCATCGCCACCACGGTCGAGATCGAGAACTTCATGGAGAAGGTCCAGCTGCTCGGGATCGATGACATCACCGTCAGGGCTATGAAGCTTCTGCAAGTGCTTGACACCCAGATCCAGCTGTTGAAGATCAAGCAGGAGATCAACCAGAAGGTCAAGAGCGACATCGACCAGCAGCAGAGGGAATATTACCTTAACAATCAGCTCCGTACCATCCAGGAGGAGCTTGGAATGGACGAGGAGGAAGAGTTCGAGAAGTTCCGCGCCAAGGCCAAGACGAAGAAGTGGCCGGAGGCGGTCGGAAAGCAGTTCGAGAAGGAGCTTGCCAAGCTTGAGAAGTACAATCCATCCTCTCCGGACTACAGCATCCAGTACAACTACATCGAGTTCCTGCTCGATCTGCCTTGGGGCGAGATGTCAAAGGACAACCTCGACCTGAAGCACGCCCAGAAGGTCCTGGACAGCGACCACTACGGCCTTGACACAGTGAAGGAAAGGATCATTGAATATCTTGCCGTCCTCAAGCTGAAAGGGAATATGAAGTCCCCGATCCTGTGCCTCTACGGGCCTCCGGGAGTCGGTAAGACCAGCCTCGGCAAATCCATAGCAAAGGCTCTGGGCAGGAAATATGTCAGGATCGCCCTCGGTGGTATGCACGACGAGGCGGAGCTGCGTGGTCACAGGAAAACCTATGTCGGTGCCCTTCCGGGACGTATCCTTAACGGAATCGACAAGGCCGGCACATCCAACCCGGTAATCGTTCTGGATGAGATCGACAAGGTCGGCAACGACTACAAAGGTGACCCGTCGTCCGCTCTTCTGGAAGTGCTTGACCCGGAACAGAACGTGGAGTTTCACGACAACTATCTGGACATCGACTACGACCTGTCCAATGTCCTGTTCATCACCACGGCGAACAACATCTCCACGATCCAGTCAGCCCTGCTTGACAGGATGGAGCTGATCAACGTCACAGGCTACCTGGCCGAGGAAAAGATGGAGATCGCGAAACGTTACCTTGTGCCTAAGCAGCTGGAAGAGCACGGAATAGGCAAGAAGGAACTCCGCATCGACAAGGCCGCGCTGGAGAAGATCATCGATGAATATACCCACGAGTCCGGTGTTCGTGGCCTTGAGAAGCAGATAGCCAAGATAGCCCGTGTGACGGCCAAGAAGATCGCTCTCGGCGAGAGTTATCCGACTGTCATCAAGAAGGAGCACCTTAAGGAATATCTCGGACTGCCGACCAATTTCCATGACCTTCAGAAAGGCAATGAGGCTCCTGGAGTCGTCACAGGCTTGGCCTGGACGCAGATGGGAGGCGAGATCCTGTTCGTGGAGAGTTCGGTGAGCGGCGGCAAGGGCGTGATGACGATGACCGGTAACCTGGGCGATGTGATGAAGGAGTCCGCCACGATTGCCTACCAGTACATCAAGGCCCATCCTCAGCTTGCCAAAATGACATCCGAGGAATTCGGGGCGAAGGACATCCACGTCCACGTACCTGAGGGCGCTGTGCCTAAGGACGGTCCGTCAGCCGGTATAACTATGGTCAGCTCAATGGTTTCCGCCCTGCGTGGCGAGGCCGTGAAGGCTGGAATCGCGATGACCGGCGAGATGACGCTCAGAGGCCGTGTGCTTCCGGTCGGCGGCATCAAGGAGAAGATCCTTGCCGCGAAACGTGCCGGAGTGACCGAGATCGTGATCTCCGAGGACAACCGCAAGGATGTCGAGGACATCAAGCCGATTTATGTCGAAGGCCTGTCGTTCCACTATGTCAAGAAC